>OLGD01000172.1_pt1 | contig 133738 bp, 132 predicted proteins | sample 1605311 | NCBI WGS metagenome assembly OLGD01 (sample SAMEA3888917, study PRJEB22519) | human gut metagenome | biome: human gut; feature: human-associated habitat; material: faeces | place: Denmark | collected 2010 | reverse complement strand
AGCGGAATGAAATGATTTGATTGAGGTACTGAAGATGGCAGAAACTTATTATAAAGCTGGACAAATCCGGCGAATGCGTTTATAATGGGCGCAGGGATGTGACTGGAAGGGATTTCCGGCGGCAAAGCTTCCCCATTATGCCCGCCATAAGCGGAAAAAAGGAGAACATATGAGAGAAATTCCTGTCAGCCGGATCACCGACGCCGTGGAGCGGCTGTGTATCGAAGCCAATACCCACCTCCCCGATGACGTGAAGCGCGCCATCGAAGCCTGCCGTGCCTGCGAGGACGGCGACATTGCCGTGGGTGTGCTGAACAACATCATGGAAAATTACCAGATCGCCGACCGGGAATGCGTTCCTATCTGTCAGGATACCGGCATGGCCTGCGTGTTTCTGGAGATCGGTCAGAACGTCCACCTTACCGGCGGCGACCTGCGGGAAGCGGTGGACGAGGGCGTTCGCCGGGGCTACACCAACGGCTTTCTGCGCAAGAGCGTCGTCCGCGACCCCGTCCGCCGGGGCAACACCGGCGACAACACCCCTGCCGTTCTGTACACCGAGATCGTTCCCGGCGAACAGGTGAAGATCACCCTCGCCCCCAAGGGCTTCGGCAGTGAGAACATGAGCGCCATCCGGATGTTCAAGCCCTCCGCCGGACTGCAGGGCATCAAGGACTTCATTCTTGAGACGGTGGAGGCAGCAGGCCCCAATCCCTGCCCGCCCATCGTCGTCGGCGTGGGCATCGGCGGCACCTTCGACAAGGCGGCGCTGCTGGCGAAAAAAGCCCTCATGCGTCCGCTGGACACCCGGAATCCCGATCCCTTCTATGCCGATCTGGAAAAGGAAATGCTGGAAAAAGTGAACGCTCTCGGCATCGGCCCCCAGGGCTTCGGCGGCAGGACCACCGCCATCGGCCTGAACATCGAGACCATGCCCACCCATATCGCGGGAATGCCCTGCGCCATCAACATCAACTGCCATGTGACCCGGCACAAGACGGAGGTGCTGTAACATGGAAAAGAAAATCACCCTTCCTCTGACACGGGAGCTGGCAAGAACTCTGAAAGCCGGGGACTCCGTGCTGCTGACCGGCACCATCTACACCTCCCGTGACGCGGGACACAAGCGGATGTGCGAAGCGCTGGCGCGGGGGGAGAAGCTCCCCTTTGACCCCACGGACGCCACCATCTACTATGTCGGCCCCACGCCCGCAAAGTCCGGACAGGTCATCGGCTCCGCAGGCCCCACCACCTCCGGCCGTATGGACGCTTACGCCCCCACCCTGATGCGTGCGGGCGCGAGGGGCATGATCGGCAAGGGTGCGAGACTGCCCGAGGTCGTGAAAGCGATGAAGGAATGCGACGGCGTGTATTTCGGCGCCATCGGCGGTGCGGGAGCGCTGCTTGCCAAGTGCATCAAGAGAGCCGAGCTGATCGCCTATGAAGACCTGGGCGCGGAAGCCCTGCGCAGGCTCTATGTGGAGGACATGCCGCTGGTCGTCATCATTGACTGCGAGGGCAACAACCTGTACGAATCCGGCCGGGCGGCCTATCTGCGCAAAAGGAACGGGAAATAAGCTGCCGCATACCGAAGCAGGTTGTGCGGGGGACAGGCAGTTTCCCCTTTGACTTTTGGAAAACCTGTGTTATAATCACGGCGGGAAATAGCTTCCTGTGGCTCCGGGGCAGCGCTGGTCGGTTCCGGGGCTTAAAAAGGGAACGGGGTGAAAGTCCCCACGCGGAAACGGCGCTGTAAGTGTCGATGCGTCCGGTTCGTCGGCGGAAGCCGGTCATTGGGGAAACCTGAGAAGGCAGACCCGGACACGTTGGAGGCACAAGTCAGAAGACCTACAGGGAGAAAAAACAGGGGAACACTCCTGTTTGTTTGTGTTGCGTAAAAACGTTCGCGGCGGCTGGTTTTTGGCTGCCGCGTTTCAATTTTCATAATATTGGAGGCTGTCACATGAGAGGAATTCCATCTCTGATCACGGATATTCGCAAAAAGGTATTTACCGAGGTCGCCCGTATGGCTTACAGCGGCAACGGCTACGAGGGGGCGGAGGATCTGCCCTTCAAGATCGTTCCCGGCGATCAGCCCCTGCACCGGGAGTCCATTTTCTTAGAGCGCGCCATTGCGGGTGAGCGGGTGCGGCTGGCTATGGGCCTGTCCATCCGCCCCGTCCAGACCCGCAGCCTGATGACCGAGGGCATGGATGCCGCCGCCATCGCCGAGCAGTATTACGAGCCGCCCCTTATCAACATCATTCCATACGCCTGTCACGCCTGCCCCACCAACCAGTACCGGGTGACGGAGAACTGCCAGAACTGTCTGGCAGCTTCCTGCCAGCGGGTCTGTCCCAAGGGCGCAGTCTCCTTCGTCAACGGCAAGAGCCACATTGACCCGAAAAAGTGCATCAAGTGCGGCAAGTGCGCCAGCGCCTGCCCCTACCACGCCATCATCCACATGGAGCGCCCCTGTCAGGCGGCCTGCGGCATGGACGCCATTGTTTCCGACGAACATGGCCGGGCAAAGATCGATCAGGACAAGTGCGTGGCCTGCGGCCAGTGTCTGGTGTCCTGTCCCTTCGGCGCCATTGTGGACAAGGGGCAGATCTTTCAGGTCATCCAGTCCATCCTGAAAGGCGACCGCGTCATTGCCATTGTCGCCCCCGCCTTCATCGGGCAGTTCAGCGGCAAGGTGTCCCCCGGAAAGTTCGTGACCGCCATGAAGCAGCTGGGCTTCGACCGGGTGATGGAGGTCGCCATCGGCGCTGACCTGTGTACCATCGAGGAAGCCAAGGATTTTCTGGAAAAGGTGCCGGAAAAGCAGGACTACATGGCGACCTCCTGCTGCCCTGCGTGGCATTCCATGATCGAAAAGCTGTTCCCCGGAGAAATGCACAAAATATCCATGACCCTGACCCCCATGGTGTTCACCGCCCGGATGGTCAAGAAGGACTTCCCCGGGTGCAAAGTGGTCTTCGTGGGGCCCTGCGCCGCGAAAAAGCTGGAAGCCATCCGGGCGGACATCCGCTCCGACGTGGACTTCGTGCTGACCTTTGAGGAACTGCAGGGCATGTTTGAGGCGAAGCAGATCGATTTTGACACCGTGGAGGAGCAGGATTATCTGAACGAAGGAACCAGCGCGGGGCGCGGCTTTGCCGTATCCGGCGGCGTCGCCAAGGCTGTCACCGATCTGGTGCATGAGCAGTACCCGGACATGGAGATCCAGACTGCCCGGGCAGAGGGATTGCGGGAATGCCGGAAGCTGATGATGCTGGCAAAAGCCGGAAAGTTCAAGGGCTGTCTGCTGGAGGGCATGGCCTGTCCCGGCGGCTGTGTGGCCGGTGCGGGAACCATCCTGCCGGTGGACAAGGCCGCAAAGCTGGTGGAAAAATACAGCCGGGAAGCCGCAGCGGCAAGCCCCGTGGAATCCGCCTACAGTGACCGGGGTGAAAGTCTGGAATGACAAGGGCAGCGGGAATCGCTTCCGGCTGCACCGTGCCGCCTGAACATACAGCAGGATAACTTAAAAACGTGGTGCCGTCCTTTTGGGGCGGCACCACGCTTTTTATTGATTTCTGTATTTGTCCATCTCCAGCAGCATTTTATAAAGCTGCGCCTGTTCCGCTTCGGTCTTCGATGCGACCAGATCATAGCATTTGGACGCAATGCTGTCATTCCCGCTTTCGCCCAACTTGTCAAATAGCTGAGAAAGGGAGACATCCATGGCGGACGTGATTTTCTCCACGCTTTCCAGCGTGGCGTTTTTCTCGCCGCGTTCCAGCTGCCCTATATACGTGGGATGGCAGCCGGCAAGCTCTGCAAGCTTTTCCTGACTGAGTCCCTTCTGCGTCCGATAGTTCCGAATGCGTTGGCCAATGATTTTTGCAATATCACTCATTTTCATCGCCTCCGCGTATTACTGATCGCAATCTATTTCCGCAGCCCTTTAGCCAGTGCAATCAAATTGTCAAGCTGCTCATTGCTCAGCCCTTTGGCAATGGCATAAAGTTCATTTGCCTTGGAAGGGCTGGCGGTATCCGTATCAAAAAAGTCCTTCGGGGTTATTCCGAGATACTCGCAGATATAGAAAATGCCGGAAAGCGACGGCATGGACTTACCGCTTTCGATGTTGTTGATATAGCCGGGATTCTGCCCCATGGACAGGCTCATATCACGGGCGGAAACGCCCTTTTCCTCCCGAAGCTTCGCTAAGCGCAAGGAGAAATCCTTCTCAGTCATAACCATTCACCGCCTTTTGCTATATTGTAGCCCACACATAGCGAAAACTTATTTGTTTACAGCCCGCATTTATATTGTGGTAATGGTTTGTAGATGCTGTCATTTCGTAAAATAAAGGTTTCCAGACGGCATCCTATAGCATACTGCACCAAATTATGCTATAATTCCCGTAAGGTTGCAAAACAGGAAACGGAGGCACAACCCATGACATATATCCAGCATTACGATTCCCCGTTGGGGGGCATTCTGCTGGCCGCGGATGAGATCGGGCTGACCGGGCTGTGGTTTGAGGGGCAGAAATACTTTGCCCGGGATTTGTCCGACGTACGCATTGAACAGGAAACCCCCGTTCTCGCGGAGGCCAAGCGCTGGCTGGATATCTATTTCACCGGTAAAGAGCCGGATTTTCTGCCGCCGCTGCACCCCACCGGTTCCGAATTCCGCAAGGCCGTATGGGAAATCCTTTTGCAGATTCCCTATGGGCAAACCACGACCTACGGTGAAATCGCCCGGCAGCTTGCCAAAAAGCAGGGACTTGCCCGGATGTCCGCGCAGGCGGTGGGCGGTGCCGTCGGACATAACGAAATCTCCATCATCATTCCCTGCCACCGGGTGGTCGGCACAAACGGTAGTCTGACCGGATATGCCGGTGGAATCCATAAAAAGGAACAACTGCTGGAATTGGAGCGCGCCGACATGAGCCGCTTTTTCCTGCCGAAAAAAGGCACCGCGCTTTAGGGTCTATCTGAAAACCGTCAACATGCCCAAACAGCGGGTCTTTTCCGCCTGCTGTACGCCATTTTTCCTTGCAATACACAAAGTATTCCTGCGGAAAAATGGCTTCATCAGGCGAAAAATCCCTCGCTGTTGGTCATATTTCCGGATTTCAGATAGACCCTAAATGGCTTTGTAACCGCATCTTTTTTCCGACAGGAATGATTGTAATTTCCCCGCGTTTGTGATACAATCCGTGGCAAAGAAATTCTGCATACGGAGGTATCCTATGGAAATCAGGAAATATAACGAAAGCGACGTTCCCGCCATGGTGCGCATCTGGAACGAGGTCGTGGAAGAGGGCGTCGCGTTCCCTCAGGAAGAGTTTCTTGATGAGAGAAGCGGGCGTGCTTTCTTTGCGGCCCAAAGCTACTGCGGCGTCGCCGTCGCTGACGGCAGGGTCGTGGGGCTTTACATTCTCCATCCCAACAACATCGGCCGGTGCGGCCACATCGCGAATGCCAGCTATGCCGTGGATTCCGCGTGCCGGGGCGAGCATATCGGCGAAAAGCTGGTATCCGACTGTCTTGCGCAGGCCGCGAAGCTCCATTTCCGGCTCTTGCAGTTCAACGCCGTTGTGGAGAACAATATTCACGCCCGTCACCTGTATGAACGGCTTGGCTTCACTCTGCTCGGAACCATCCCCGGCGGCTTCCGGATGAAGGACGGCACGTACCAGAATATCTGTCTTTACTACCACGAACTGTAACACACGATCGGCGCGGCCTTTTGGCCGCGCCGATTCAACTTTCCGTATCTTTTCTCCACTTATTCGCCCAGAAATCCACAAACTTGCTGAACCATGTGGACGGCTCCGTGTCGCCGCTGTAGACATAGCGTGTCTCCAGACCAAAGTTCACCGCGTACCACTCACTTCCCCGGGTGTTGTGAATAATGGAGGTGATCTCCAGCTGTGTACCTTCGGGCAGCGTCTGCACCGCAACTGATCTTGCGTCCGTCTCATTGCCGCAGGGCAGCGTCATCAGCTTCGTGTCCCGCACCGTCCGCAGGGTCTCCCCTTGAGGAGTAAGCGGCTGCTCTGCGCAGAGCGCGAGATATTTTTCCGGTAGAGTTGGCCGAGATTTTTCCAGAATTTTGTTCACCGCGTCCCAGCTCTGGTAGAGGGCAAAGAGCTTGTTTTTCATCCGCTGGCGGTTGATGACCACCACGCCCACCTTCTGCCCCACGTCAAATTCGTCGTAGAGCGTGTAATAAGTGGAATCCATCAGCTCTGAAAACTGGCTGAAGTCCCCGTCTCCCACCAGCATACACCCCGCCGACCACATTCCCTTGCCGGCTACATGATTGCCCGTGCGGGTGTGGATGTTGATGCAGTCGGCTTCCGTGGCGACAAATCCGTCCGGGGTCATGTAGACCGCGGAAATCTTCTCGTCCTTCTCGCTGTCCCGGACGTGCAGCGCCTCATACGCGCCCATGTGCTTCACGGAATACAGTTCATAGGTTCCGTCACGAACCGTTGCGGGGCCGACCTCCCCCACGTCTTCCAGCTCCCACGCGCCGAATTCCAGCGGGCGATCCGGAATGGTGCTGCAATTCTGGTTGAAATAGACGATATACGGCTCCCCCGACTTATCCAGCCGAACCACCAGACACACCGCCGAGACCCGGTAAAAGGACAAATCAGCCAGCCTTCTGTCGTTCAGATTGTCGGAACAGCCCTCAAACAGGAACATGGCGCACTGTCCCTTCCGCAAAGCCTTCCACACGCTGGTGTTGGTGCGCATATAATAGTCGGTCAGCGTTTCCACATAGATTCGGTGGTCGGCGTCGCGGATCAGCTCGGACAGATCGGGGCTGTAGGGGTCGCCCGGTTCGTAGGCAGCCGCCTCCGGCGCTGCCATAAACAGCAGCGCCGCCGTCAGGAACATGAACAGCAGGCGGACTAGGATTTTCTTCATAGGGGAACCTCGCGTTTTGGTTTTTTGTCAGTTTACCACGTTTCCGTGAAGCCGTCAACCGTACCGGACGGAAAGGCATACCCCGCGCCTTTTGAAGCGCGGGGCTGATTTCTTCCGATTATTTCCTGACTTCCTTTTCTTCCTTGATCTGTGCCTGCAAATGTACGGACAGCACCGCAAGAGATGTCGCCATGTTCTCATACTGCACCAGAATATTGGGCGGCACGTCCAGATGGGTAGGGGCAAAATTCCAGATGCCCTTGATTCCACCGGCAATGAGCTGGTCGGCCACCTGCTGCGCCGCCTCCGCCGGAACGGTGATAATGCCCATCAGCACCTTGTGCGTGCGGCAGAAGTGCGCCAGCTGGGAAATGTGGTAGATGGGCTTGCCCTCTTCCGTCTTTTCCGCCTTGGGGCTTGCGTCGAAAGCCGCCAGAATGTTCAGACCGTACTCGTCAAAGCCGCTGTAGCCCATCAGCGCCTGACCCAGCTTGCCCGCGCCGATCAGCACGGCGTCGGTGGTATTGTCGTATCCCAGAAACTGCTCAATATCGTCGATCAGGTTCTCCCGCAGATAGCCGATCTTGGGGCGTCCCCCATCGGAGACCATGGCTAAGTCCTTGCGAACCTGCACCTCTCCCATTCCCAGAGCGTTCGCCAGCGCCGTGGCGGAAATATGGGCAGGGGCATTTTCCGGCATATTTTTCAGGTACGCCAGATACCCCGGCAGACGTTTCAGAACCGATTTGGAAACTTTCTTCTCTTCCATAATAACCTCGATTGCAATCGATACGAAATCATATCGATAATTTCCTTATCGATTATACCATACCGATTCCGAAAAATCAAGCGCAGCTTGTCTGACGGAGAAATTCTTTTTTCAGCCGCAGCATGATCCGCTTTTCCAGCCGGGAAATGTAGGACTGGGAAATGCCCATTTTCTGCGCCACCTCCTTCTGGGTCAGCTCCCGCCGCCCTTCCAGACCGAAGCGCATCAGCACGATCTCCCGCTCCCGGTCGGGCAGGTCGCGGAGCGCCTGCCGCAGAACGCAGATGTCCACGTCATCTTCCAGCGGCCGCATGATCATGTCCTCGTCGGTGCCCAGGATGTCGGAAAGCAGCAGCTCGTTGCCATCGCAATCCATGTTGATGGGTTCGTCCAGAGACACCTCCGTCTTCTGGTTGGCGGTTTTGCGGATGTACATGAGGATTTCGTTTTCAATGCACCGGGAGGCGTAGGTCGCCAGCTTGATCTTCTTGTCCAGCCTGTAGGTGCTGATGGCCTTAATTAAACCAATGGTTCCGATGGAGATCAGATCTTCCAGATTGACGCCGGTGTTCTCGAACCGCCGGGCGATGTACACCACCAGTCGGAGATTGTGCTCCACCAGCCGCTGCCGCGCGTCCTCGTCCCCCTGTTCCAGCGCCTGAAGCGTCAACAGCTCCTCCGACCCCTTCAGCGGCGGAGGAAGCACGTCGCTGCCCCCGATGTAAAAGATGCCGCTATCCCGGATGAGTCCCAATTTCCGTAAAATGTCCAACAGCTTCATATGACCCCTCCCGTCAATGCCTGATACACGTCTCCCCTGCCAAGTCCCTCCGCCGCAAAGGCCACCACGGCGCTCTGCGTCCGATTGCCGATCTTCACCCCGTCAAACCGCATGGCCAGCAGCATGTCCCCCGCCTGCCCCACCGCCCGGTAGGGGATCAGGCGAAGTCCCGGAACCGGGCGGCACATCAAAGTTTTCAGAGGCGCGCGGAGCTGGTCTTGCGTCAGACCCGTCAGTCTTTCCGCCACCTCCCCTGAAACCACAAGCACCTGCTCCCCGGAGATGGGGTCGCGCAGGGTGTTCCCGGAATCCCGCAGGGCGACGATGCTGACAGTTTTCTCGCCATAGGTCAGCTCCACCGGGACGTACTCTCTGCCCCCCACCCGTCCGCCGAAGGCCACGATGCACAGCGCCCACACGCCGCCGGCGGTAAGCAGAAGTGTCAGAAAATTCCCATGGCCGATGCTCAGTGACGCGCCGCCCAGCGCCATACTGAGAAGCACGAACACGCCGCTGCGCTTCCATGCGCTTTTGTCCCAGCCGAAGGCGATGACCGCCATCCCGGCAAGGCTGACGATCCGCCACAGCAATCCCCCGAGGAACCGCATCCGGGGCATCATGCACACCCCGCTGTAGAGCGCCCCCAGCGCCGCCGATGCCGCCGCCCGGAGGGGCGACGCCGGAAAGCCCGATAAACGGTTTGTCCCCAAAAGCAGCAAAAAATCCACCAGAAAGTTCAGGATTACCACCAAGTCCAGATAGATTTTCAACGCATCACCTCCAGCCGGTATGGCAAAAGTATACCCCCTCCCCCGGGAAAAGTCGGTCGCAACCATGTCCCCCCTTCGCCGCAAGTTTCCCCCACCCCGCCGTCCTTTCGGCGGCATCGGCGGCGGGGAACGAAAAACCTCCGGCATTAGCTGTCGGAGGTCTCCTTCCGCTCCACGGAGCGGATATTTTTTTCTGCCTTGAACCGGGGTGTCATCAACTCATGGCCGCAGCCCAGGCACCGCAGGCGGAAGTCTGCGCCGGTGCGCAGAACCAGCCAGCGCTTTTCCCCGCAGGGGTGGGACTTTTTCATGACAAGAATGTCGTTCACGCGAATGTCCATGCTTTACTCCTTTTTGATGCTGTCCCAGTACTGCTTCGCCGCCTGCTCCAGCTTGTTGGGGCCGTACTCATAATAATGCGCGCCCACCAGTTCGTCCGGCAGGTACTGCTGCTTCACCCAATGGTTTGGGTAGTTGTGGGGGTAGAGATACCCCTGTTCCCGCTCCATGGTGTAGGTATCCGCGTGGACGTTCTGCAAGTGCCGGGGGAAATCCCCGGACTTTCCCTTGCGCACGTCGTCCAGCGCCGCATCAATGGCAAGATAGGCAGAATTGGACTTTGGACTGGTGGCCATCAGCACGGCGGCATCCGCCAGGGGAAGCCGTGCCTCCGGCATTCCCAGCTTCAGCGCCATGTCCACGCAGGCGTTGACGATGGGCAGTATCTGAGGATAGGCCAGCCCCACGTCCTCCGCTGCGACGCACATCAGGCGGCGGCAGGCGGAGGGCATCTGCCCGGCTTCCAGAAGCCTTGCCAGATAGTGGCAGGCGGCGTCCGGGTCGGAGCCGCGGATGGACTTGTGGAGCGCGGACAGCAGGTCATAATAGTTGTCTCCGTCCCGGTCGGCGCGGAGGGCGCTTTTCTGGGTGACCTCCTTGGCGTCCGCCAGGGTCAGGGGGAGTTTCCCGTCCTGAGGAATCCCCGCGGAAAACAGCACCTCCACCGCGTTCATGGCCTTGCGCAGGTCGCCGCCGCAGGAGGATGCGATGTATTCCAGCGCCCCGTCTTCGGGAACGGCGGTCAGCGCGGTGCGCTGCTCCATGAAGGAAACCGCCCGTCGTACCGCCTGCAAGGCGGCGGACGCGGAAATCTGCTTGAATTCAAAGACGGTGGAGCGGCTTAAGATCGCGTTGAACACATAAAAATAGGGATTTTCCGTGGTGGAAGCGATCAGGGTGATCTTGCCGTTTTCGATGTGTTCCAGCAGGGACTGCTGCTGCTTTTTGTTGAAGGACTGAATTTCGTCCAGATACAGCAGCACTCCGTTGGGCGCCATGAAGGTGTCCAGCTGCGCCACGATCTCCTTGATGTCTGCCGTGGAAGCGGTGGTGGCGTTGAGCTTGTAGAGGGTGCGGTTGGTCTGCTTGGCGATGATATTGGCGACGGTGGTCTTTCCCGTGCCGCTGGGGCCGTAGAACACCATGTTGGGGATGTTCCCGGAATCGATCAGGCGGCGCAGCACTGCGCCCTTGCCCAGAATATGCTCCTGACCGTAGACCTCGTCCAGTGTCTGCGGCCGCAAAAGATCGGCGAGTGGTTGATACATATGGATGCCCTTTCCTGCGTTAGCTGCTTTCTTTCTTACACTATACCATATTCCCGGCAAAATTGCATCAACTTTTTTGCGAAATTTTGTTCAAAAAAGTCCCCTCTAAGAAGAGGGGACTTTTTAATCAGAACGTCGCAACGTCCGGGTCGGCGGGCTGGGCGTTTTTTGTGACCTCCAGCGCCGTCAGAACGGGGCCAACCTCCCCTTTGTACAGGGGGTGCTTCTCCGCCGTGATCTTTGCTGTGACCATGACCCATGAACGGGGTTCCAGCGTCCCCGCCTGATCGTACCGGCAGGGAATGCCGCAGAACTGGATGTCCTCCACACAGCAGGTCATCACGAATCGGCCGGGGGCAAACATACCGTTCTTGTCCCGGCGGAGCATGGCCACCTGACCCTTGAAGCTGACGGTCTTGCCGTCGTACTTCTTCGGCTCCTCGGACACGTCCCGGTAAAACAGGGCATAGTCCTCGTCCTTCACCTGGATGACAGGGGCGTTGATGTCAAAGGGCAGCGGGTCTTCGATATCGTCGTAGGAGGTGGAACCGTCGGTGTAATCGTACAAAATGTCGATACGGCGGTTGGCCGCCCGGGCCAGCTTATGCAGGGGCATGACGTCCGCGCCTTTTTCCAGCCGGTTGAACACCACCATCTGGGCGCCCACCAGCTTGTCCATCACCAGATTGCGCATATTGGCGTTGTAAGCCATGATGGTGGTGGAGTCGGCGAACATGACCTCCTGAGCAACCGCCCAGTTTTCCGGGAAGCGCATATACAGGTCGCCCACCTGCTGCATACCGTTCAGCTCGGCAACCACGCGCTCCGCCCTGTACTTTTTCGCCAGCGTCTGAAGCTCCTTGGTGGTGACGGTCTGCTGATCCAGGGTTTCCAGATACACGTTCTTGTGGGGGTAGGTGGAGAAATCATACTCCTCCTCCCCTTCCTCAAACACCAGCAGCAGCGTCCGTTCGCCGGCGTTGAAGCGCTCGTCCTCCAGCGTCTCCTGAATAAACTTGGTCTTACCGGAATCCAGAAAGCCGGTAAAGGCATATACGGGAATCTGCACCATGCTTACACCCCGAACAGAGCGGCTACGCCCGCCTCATCCAGCTTGGAGCCGATGACGCAGAGCTTGCCGGTAATATCGGCGCTGCCGGTACGGACGTTGCATTCCTCGGGAACATAGTCAAAATGAATCCAAGTGCCGTCCACGGCGGGCAGGATACCCTTCGCTCTGAGGATGGTGCCGTACTTGCCGGAATCCAGCTCATGCAGCGCCGCTTCAATGGCCGCCTTGTCGAACTTCTTGGCGGTCTCTACGCCCCAGGAGGTGAACACCTCGTCGGCGTGGTGATGATGATGGTGATGCTCATGCTCGTCCTCATCGTCGTCGTGATGATGGTGGCAGCAGTGATGGTCATGCTCATCCTCGTCATCATCGTGATGGTGATGATGGTCGTGTTCATCCTCATCATCGTCGTCATCATGGTGATGGTGGCAGCAGTGATGATCGTGCTCGTCGTCATCATCATCGTCATGATGATGGTGATGGTGCTCGTGTTCGTCATCGTCATCATCGTCGTGATGGTGGTGGCAGCAATGATGGTCTTCTTCCTCGTCCTCTTCTGCCAGACGCTCCATCTCCATCTTAGCCAGCTCCGCCGCGACGGACGCCTTGCCTTCCAGCGCCTCGATCAGCTGCTCGCCCGTCAGCTCGCCCCAAGGGGTGGTGACGATGGTTGCAACGGAATTATGCTCCCGCAGCATGGCAACGGCCGCGTCCAGCTTGCTCTGGGGGATGGAATCGGTACGGGACAGGATGATGGTGGAGGCGGTTTCGATCTGGTTATTGTAGAACTCGCCGAAGTTCTTCATATACACCTTGACCTTGCCCGCGTCGGCCACGGCCACGGTATAGCCCAGCGTGACCTCGTCATTCGTCACCTTGCTCACGGCGGCGATGACGTCGGACAGCTTGCCCACGCCGGAGGGCTCGATCAGAATGCGGTCGGGATGGTACTCGGCGATGACCTTCTTCAGCGCCTTGCCAAAATCGCCCACCAGAGAGCAGCAGATGCAGCCGGAGTTCATCTCGGTGATGTTGATGCCGGAATCCTGCAAAAAGCCGCCGTCAATGCCGATCTCGCCGAACTCGTTCTCGATCAGCACCAGCTTCTGCCCCTTGTAGCTTTCGGCGATCATCTTTTTGATCAGGGTCGTCTTGCCCGCGCCGAGGAAGCCGGAGAAAATATCAATTTTTGTCATAAAAAACACCTTCTGTATAAAATTCTCTAAGAATTATTATATCACTTCTTGTCAACTGCTACAAGAAATTTTTCTACCATATTTCCTCTTTTCGCAGGCGAAAAGTGCCGCCCCGGTTTCACCGGGGCGGCGTACATTACTTATGATACGGGAATCAGCAGCATCTGCCCTGCCGCCGGTTCCTCCTGAAGGCCGTTTGCCTTGCGGATGGCGTCCATGGTGGAGCCGCTTTCCTTGGCGATGTCCCACAGTCGGCCATTCCCCGCTCTGCGCAGGATCAGCGACGGCCGGTTCGCGTCCGGCTCTTTTTCCTCCCCCAGCTCCACGCCGGTGATCATGGAAAATCCCCGGCTGCTTTCCGACGTCATTTCCAGAGGGACTTCCCCCTTCACGGTCACGCTGCCGCTTCCAAGACTGGCCTGCATCTGTTCTGGCGGCGTGGGAATTGCCGTTATCACGGTGTTTTCATCTGCATTCAGGATACACTGCCCCTCCCAGCGGGCTGTGGCGGAATGCAGAATGCCGTCCTCGCCATAATACAGCACCAGAAACGAGCCGGGGATCTCCATTTCCACACCCTTCTGGGTTCTGCGCTGCCGGGGGAAGTCCACGAGGAAGCTGACGTCCGCCGTCAGGTTTGCCTCCGCGGGGATGCTCTGCTCGCCGTAGACGGTTTCCCGGCGGCTTTCCAGAATGGCTGGGACTTCCAGCTGCTCTGTCTGCACGGACAGCTCCCGTCCCGGGCTGTAGGCGTCCTCCGCCAGCGTCAGCATTTCCCGGTCGGAGATGAGATACTGCCCTACAATGCCGCATTTCAGGCGCATATGTCCCTCGTCGTCCACTTCCAGCTCCAGACTGGTGGGACTTAGCAGGATGTCCGCCTGTGCGTCGCCGCTGTGTTCCCCGGAAAGGTCTGCCAGCTGGGAAAAAGGCAGCTCAAAATCCCATCCGTGGAGCTGCCCCTCCTCCGAACGGTAAAGCACGTGCAGGTTCCCGTTTCCCCGGAACACCACCTTGTTGGACAGCACCTTTTTCTCCGTTATTCTGGGGTGCAGGCAGTAATAGACCAGCTTCTCAGGCAATGGGCTGGATTCGGGAAGCGTCAGTTCTTCGTCCAGCGCGAAGGCCTTTTCCCCGGCCTCTCTGGGCATCCTGACCGGATAGCTGTTTGTCAGCAGCTCCACCCCCTCGATTGGTTCCGCCGGGGCAGCGATTTCCGCGGTCTTCGGCACACAGGCCTCCGCCATAGCCGCTGCGCCCACACGCACCATCAGCTTCCGGGCGGATACCGACCGGGCGTCCACGAACCGGGTCAGGCACTGGATGCGGATGCTCCCCTCCTCCGTCCGTTCGGGCAGATCCCACTTCATCTGGAAGGGTATCCAGCCGTCGATGCACCGCTCCTCGCTGCCATCCTCCGGCGCATAGAGAATCCAGACCATCATCCCGCCGGAAAAGGAGACGCTGTCGCTGCGCCATTCTTTCCCCCGGAGGATGGTCTGTCCCCATGCGGCAAGGACTCTGCCGATGTCCGGCATTCCGTCGGACAACTTGATCTCCTGGGTCTGCTCCACATTCTGAACCTCCCGCAGCACCGTTTCCATGCAGGGGCAGGCGGATTTCTGAAACTCAAATTCCAAGTTGGATCACTCCTTATCCCACGTTGTCGATACAGTCTATTCAACGCCGGACAAGTTTATGACAAACGAATGTCATCTTCTTCGCATAATGCAAAAACCGAGCGCCAGAAGCGCGATTCCGCCGCAGCAGCAGACGAACCAGCTGGAAACACAATGCCCCACGATCAGCCCCAGTCCGAAGAACAGGCAGCAGCACCCATGCAGGTGGTTTTTCCGGCACATAAAAACACCCCCTGCCTATCCTATGCAGGGGGTGTCCAATTTTTAACCGCCGAGGTAGGCCTTCTTCACCGCGTCGGAGCTGGCAAGCTCCGCGCCGGTGCCGCTTAAGGTGATGCTGCCGGTTTCCAGAACGTAGGCACGGTCGGCAATCTGCAGCGCCTTCCGGGCGTTCTGCTCCACGAGAAGGATGGTTGTGCCGGCCTTGTGCAACTCCTTGATGATGTCAAAAATCTGATCGACCAGAATAGGCGCAAGACCCATGGACGGCTCGTCCAGCATCATGAGCTTCGGGTGGCTCATAAGGGCGCGGGACATGGCCAGCATCTGCTGCTCGCCGCCGGAAAGGGTTCCCGCGATCTGCTTGCGCCGCTCTTTCAGACGGGGGAAGTAGGTGAACACCGTCTCCAGATCTTTCTGGGACACATCCTTTTTGATGTAAGCGCCCATTTCCAGATTTTCCTGAACCGTCATCTGCTGGAAAATCCGCCGTCCTTCAGGGACGTGCGCCAGACCGGTACGCAGAAGCTTATAGGCTTCCATATGGGTGATATCCTGATCACAGAAGTGGATGGAGCCGCTGCGGGGATGCATCAGGCCGGAAACCGTCTTCAGGATGGTGGACTTGCCCGCGCCGTTGGCGCCGATCAGCGCCACGATCTCGCCCTCGCCGACTTCAAAGGACACGCCCTTCACCGCGTGGATAGCGCCGTAATACACGTGCATGTCTTCAATTTTCAGCATCTGCTTTCCCCTCCTCTTTGCCAAGGTATGCCTCGATGACCGCAGGATTCGCCTGAATCTCCTCAGGAGTTCCCTTGGCAATGATCCGGCCGTAATTCACCACGGCGATGGCCTCGCACACGTTCATAACCAAATTCATGTCGTGCTCGATCAGGAAAATGGCCACGTGGAAGGCATCCCGGATCCGCCGTATCTGATGCATCAGTTCGGTTGTCTCACTGGGGTTCATACCGGCGGCAGGCTCATCCAGCAGAATCACGGAAGGATTGGTCGCCAGCGCCCGGACGATCTCCAGACGGCGCTGGACGCCGTAGGGCAGGCTTCCTGCCTTCTCATTGGCATGTTCCGCAAGCCCCATGAAATCCAGCAGCTCCATAGCCTTCTCATTGGCGCGCTTCTCGGCCTTGAAGTAGCCGGGCAGATGCAAAACGCTTGAGAAGAAGGAACACTTCATGGAATTGTGCAGACCGACCTTGACGTTGTCCAGAACGGTCATATCCGTAAACAAACGGATATTCTGGAAGGTTCGGGCGATACCCAGCTTATTGACCTTGTATACCGGCATTCCCTTGATGTCGATGCCGTTGACCAGCACGGAGCCGCGGGTGGGCTGATAGACGCCGGTGAGCAGATTAAAAATGGTGGTCTTGCCCGCGCCGTTGGGGCCGATCAGGCCGGAAATTTCGGTGGGGCCGATGGTAATGTTGAAGCTGTCCACAGCCGTCAGGCCGCCAAAGTCGATGCCCAGATTCCGCACGTCCAGAACGGGCTGCTTGCCCCGATCCTGCTCACGGACGAAGGTCACGGTGGGAACTTTCAGGATTTTCTTGGAATAGTCATTCATTGCTTCCCGCCTCCTTCTTCTTGAATACACCGGCAATCTTGTCGGTGACCACGGACATGGCTTCTTTCACCTTGGGGGACCATGTAAAGAGCATCACGACGATCAGAACCACAGCGTAAAGGATCATACGGTAGTCCTGCAGGCCGCGCATGGCCTCCGGCAGGATGTAGAGCACCGTGGCGGAGATAATGGAGCCGAGGATGTTGCCCATGCCGCCCAGAACAACGAAGACCAGAATGTTGATGGAGGTATTGAAATTGAACTTGGTGGCCGTGATAGAGCCGTAATTCATGGCGTAAAGCGCACCGGCCATACCCGCCAGAAACGCGGAGACCACGAAAGCCTTCATCCGGAAAGCAGTGACATTGATGCCCACGGATTCGGCAGCGATCCGGTTATCCCGGACGGCCTTGATCGCCCGGCCTTCCCGGGAGTTGATCAGGTTCTGCACAACAAACAGGGTGAACAGAATCAACACAAAGCCCACGGCAAATGTGGACAGCTTGGTAATGCCGGTTGCGCCTCTGGGGCCGGAGACGATCATCTGGCCGCCCGCGCCCAGAGTCAATCCTGCGGAGCTCATGGTGGCGTGAAGTCCGGTGTCATCAATGCCCAGATAGAGATTTCCGAAGATATTCTTCATGATCTCGCCGAAGGCCAGCGTCACGATTGCCAGATAGTCGCCCCGGAGACGAAGCACCGGGATGCCGATGAGAAAGCCGATGGCGCCGGCCATCACGCCGCCCACCACCATGGCAATCACCAGCCGTACAATGCCGTTGGGAACCGCCGTGGCCAGCAGAGCGGTCACAATCACACCGGTGAACGCGCCGATGCCCATAAATCCCGCATGACCCAGACTCAGTTCACCGCAGATACCTACCAGCAGGTTCAGGGAAATTGCCAGCACAATATAGGCGCAGGCAGGCACCAGAAATCCCTTCATGGTGCTGCTCAGCTTGCCCTGACTCATGAGCAGCTGGAGGATCAGGAACGCCGCCGTTACCAGAATGTAGGTGGACGCACCCATGATTTTGTCCTTTGTCAGTCTTTTTTTCATAACATCCACCTCATACCTTCTCCTGAACCTGCTTGCCCAGCAGACCTGCAGGCTTCACCAGCAGGATCACAATCAGGACGGCAAACACGATCGCGTCGCTGAACTGGGGGCTGAGATAGGCTTTGCTGAAGGTCTCGATGACGCCCAGCAGAATACCGCCCAGCATAGCCCCGGGAATGGAGCCGATGCCGCCGAAAACCGCGGCGGTAAAGGCGCGGATACCGGGCATGGAGCCGGTGGTGGGCTGCAAGGTCGGAACCGTGGAGCACAGCAGCACACCGGCAACGGCCGCCAGAGCAGAGCCGATGGCAAAGGTCATGGAAATGGTCTGGTTTACGTTGATGCCCATGAGCTGGGCAGCGTCCCGATCCTCGGAAACGGCACGCATGGCCTTGCCGGTGCGGGTTCTGGTGGTAAACCATGTCAGGCCCAGCATGATGATGACGGAAGCGGCAATGGTATAGATCACCTCGCCGGTGACCACCAGCTGTCCGCCCGCCAGACGCAGAGGCTGGAAGGTAACGATGCTGGTAAAGTTCTTCGGGCTGGAAGACCAGATCAGCTGCGCCGCGTTCTGCAGGAAGTAGCTGACGCCGATGGCCGTGATCAGAACTGCCAGACTGGGCGTTCCCCGCAGAGGCTTGTAGGCGAGTCCCTCAATCAGCACGCCCAGCAAAGTACACACCGCCATGGCCGCCAGAATGGATACCACAACCGGCAGCCCCAGATAGTTGGTGACGCAGAAGGAAATGTACGCGCCCACCATGATCACATCGCCATGGGCAAAGTTCAGCATCTTGGCAATGCCGTAGACCATGGTGTAGCCAAGGGCAATGATGGCGTAGACAGAGCCGATGCTGATGCCGTTGATCAGGTACTGAATAATTTTCATGATTGTCCCCCTCTTTCTTCTTTTTTAGGAAGCTCTGGTTAAATCGACGAGAGCTGTAAGCGAGAGATTTTTCGGCCAATCAAGGTATCGAAAGCGGTGGAATACTTTGTGTACCCGCAAGGGGTATGCCGCATCCGTAAGCCGGCTTATGCCGGCAACGACTGCGCTATATTTCCCGTTTTCGATACCGAAGAGTGGACGGAAAAGATCCGCTCACAACCGAAGGCGATTTAATCAGAGTTTCCTTTTTTACTCAACAGTCTATGAAAGCCCCGTCCGCCAACGAGGTTTTCATAGACTGCTGATGGATGATACCTCGTTAGGGGATGGGGCGCAAACCGCCCCATCCCCTTTGAGGGAATCATTTTTCCGGACTATCTTTAGCCCATGGGAACGTAAACACCGTTCTCGATCACCACGGCAGCGGGCGCCTTGGAGATCATGCCGTTCTCGTCCCAGTGCATACCGGTGCCGGTCAGGCCGTCAATGGTCATGGTGGCGAACTGAGCCTCCAGAGCGGTGCAGATTTCGGAAGCGGATTCGCTGCCAGTGATACCGGCGGCGGTCATGGCGTTGTACAGGGCGTAGATGACGTCATAGCCGTCAGCGGCGAACTGGTTGGGAACCAGACCATCCATCTTCTCCTTGAACTTGGCAACGAAGGACTGGGTCGCCTCATCGGAAGCGTTGGCATCGAAGGGGGTCATCAGAGCCAGGCCCTCGGCCAGAGAGGTGTCGAAACCTTCCACGGTCAGGATACCGTCCATGCCGTCGCAGCCGAAGAACTTGGGCGCGTAGCCGATCTTGTTGGCGTAGGACAGAATCTGAGCAGCCTCGGTGTAGTAGATGGGCAGGAACACCAGATCCGCACCGGCATCCTGGCACTGGGTCACCTGAGTGGACAGGTCAGCCTTGTTGTCGGCGGTGAAGGAAGTGGTGGCAACGATCTCCAGACCAAGCTCAGCGGCCTTGTCGGAGAAGCCCTTGTACAGGCCGGAGGAGTAGTCGTCGGAGGAATCGTAGATCACGCCGACCTTGGTGCCCAGCGCCTTGGTGGAAACCAGCTCAGCGGCGGAAGCGCCCTGGTTGGGGTCGGTGAAGCACATCTGGAAGATGTTGGCACCGGACAGAGCCAGAGACTCAGCGGAGGCGGAGGGGGTCAGGTTGAACATGTTGTCGGCAGTGGACTCGGGAGCTACGGCCAGAGCGGAACCGGTGGTGACCTGGCCGGCCATGACCTGCATACCCCAGTCCTTCAGGACGTTGTAAGCGGACACGGCCTTCTCGCCGTCGGCCTCGTCGTCCTGGGCGTTGAACTCGATCTGCAGGCCGCCCTTGGCGTTGATCTCCTCAACTGCCACTTCCATGCCGGCCTTAACAGCCAAGCCGTAAGCGGAAGCACCGCCGGTCAGAGGGCCGGACATACCGATCTTAACGGTACCGGCAGCAGCGGCAGCAGCGGCGGTGGTCTCCGTCGCGGGCTTGCTGGAGGAGCATCCGGTGAACATTGCGGCTACCATCAGAGCAGCCATCAGCATAGCAAGTACTTTTTTCATGATAGTATTCTCCTTTTTCATTTCTTACTATAAAAAAGCGGTTCGCCCAGGGCGTAACCGCTTCTTCATACCATGTGAAGCCCCGGTCACGCCGCTGCTGCCAGCAGCAGTCGTACAACGCAAATGGACACCGCCAGAATCATGGCAGTGTCCAGAATGGGGCTAATTCGCGCAGAGGAACATGCCGCTGCCATCGCGCAGCGGGTAGAGCTGTAAGCAGTAGAAAACCGTGCCGTCATCGTCATGTACCTCCCGAAGAATTTTAGCATATTGTATCCCACAGAAAGACATTTGTCAACGAGGAAAAGATTACAGAATCTTTTGCGTTTTTTCGCCTTTTTTGTGTATAACGCACAAGGGAACCTCCGATGAAATCGCCGCCGGTCAAAGGTGATTTCATCAGAGGTTCCCAAGGACATTATTCCCCGTCCAGGACGGACTTGCAGGCGGCGAGAACCTTGCTCAGAACCGGCACGCAGGTGGCGCTGCCGTAGCCGCCGTTCTCCACCACCACGATGAAGGCCAGGGGGTACTGCTCGTCCTCCACGAAGCCCGCGAACATGGCGTTGGATTTCTGTCCGCCGCCCAACTGGCTGGTGCCGGACTTGGCGCAGACGTTCATGCCGTTAAAATTCCAGTCGCCGTAGACGCTCTGCACATTGTTGCGCATGTACGCCCTGACCTGATCGGCCACGTCCTGAGACATAATGCGGCCGGTGGTTTTCGTTTTTGCCTCGTAGGTCATCTCTTCGCCGCTGCGAACCTCCGACACCAGATACGGCTCCGCGCCCACGCCGCCTCCGGCAATGGCGCCCATGAAGGTCATGTAGCGGGCGGGGTTGATGAGGTCGGTGTGCTGGCCGATGCAGCTCCACGCGAAGGACACCGGGGCGGTGTTGGAAATGTCGTAGTTGCCCTCGGCGGTGGTGACGCCGTCAAAGCTCAGGCTGTCCGTGACGCCGAACTGCTCCACGTACTTTACCATGTTCTTCTTCCCCACCAGCTCCGCGATCTGGGCGAAGGAGCAGTTGCAGGAATTGGCGAGGGCGGTTTTCAGGGTCAGGGTGCCATGGGCTTTTTCGCAGGTCACCTTTTCCGTGCCGTACTCGTAAGCGCCATAGCAGGTGAAGGTCTTGTCCAGAATATCCGGGACGCAGTCCAGCGCCGCGGCAGTGGTGACCACCTTGAAAATGGAGCCGGGGACGTAGGTCGATTGTAAGAAGCGGTTCAGGTACACGCCGTCATACTGCCCGGAGGTGTCCGAGGCGATGTCCGGCACATTGTCCGGGTCGTAGGTGGGCGTGGTCAGAGCGCAGAGGATCTCTCCCGTTTTGTAGTTGTACACGCCGACGGTGCCTTTTCTCCCCGCCATGGCGTCCAGCGCCGCGTTCTGCACCCTCGCCGACAGCGTCAGGGTCATCTCGCCCCCCTCGCCGCTGCTGTCGTATACGCCGCTGACCAGGTCGAAGCCCGCCATTTTCCCCGCGTAGTGGGAGACGGCGGAGGCGCTGATGTAGCCCTTCCGGTCGCCTAGCCAGTGGAGCGTGGACTGGCGGGTTGCGGCATCAGAGGAATAGGTGCGCTCCTCGGTAATGTCCAGCAGCACGTTCCCGGAACGGTCGGTCACCGTGCCGCAGCCGATGTTGGCGTTGTTATACACATGGGGGGAGCCGGGAAAGGTCACCCATTCCCCCGCCTGGGTCACGTACTCCCACAGGAAGAACATCATGCCCCCCAGAAGCACAGCCAGGAACAAGCCCATGATCCAGGTTCTTTTGGTTACGCGGTTCATCCGCTCACGCTCCCTTCTTGTTCAGGCGGACGGCAAAGCTGGCATTCTGCCGGGTGTCCGCCGCCTTGACGAAGGCCAGCAGCCCCCAGGCGCCGATCATGCTGGTGCCGCCGTTGCTCAGAAACGGGAAGGTCACGCCGGTGAAGGGCAGAATATCCAGCGTGCCGAGACAGTTCAGAATGGTCTGAATCACCAGAATGCTGGCGGCGGTGCAGGAGCCGATGGAATAGAAGCTGCTTCGTGCGACCCGTGCGGTACGGATGGCAAAGAAGCCGTAGGCCGCCACGCACAGCACCATCATCACCGCCACGATCAGCCCCCATTCCTCGGAGATGGTGGCAAAGGCGATGTCGGAATCCGCCGCGAACACGTGTTTCAGGAAGCCCTGTCCCGGCCCCAGACCGAACAGGCCGCCGGAGGCCACGCACATCAGCGCCTGAACCTGCTGGTAACCGGCGTTCAGGGGGTCGTCCCACACATGCCGCCATACAGAAAACCGCCGCAGGGCGTGAGGCGCGATTTTCAGCGCCAGCACTCCCGCAAAGATCAGCGCCGTAACGGCCAGCGCCACGGTGCCCATACTGCCGGAACGAAGATACGCGATCACAAGGAAGGCGCAGAAGAAAATCAGCGCCGTGCCGAAATCGTTCATCAGGGCAAGCAGGCCGCAGATGAGAATGGAATAGGCGATAAAAATGTAAATATTCCGCTTGCTCATGATTCTGTCCATGGTGGACGCGCCGGCATAGACGAAGCAGACCTTGCTCAGTTCCGACGGCTGCAAGGACAGGCCGCCGATGACCAGCCAGTTTTTCGCGCCGTAATACTCGGTGCCGAACACCAGCGTCACCATCAAAAAGCCCACGCCCGCCACCGTGGCCAGGTACCGGACGACCTTCGCCCGCTCTAAGTCCCGCAGCGACCAGCCGATGACGAGAAACGTCACCACGCCCAGCGCCATGGCGGCAAGCTGCTTCATGGTCTCCCCCGGCTTTACCGTGGCGATGGCGGCCATACCCATGGTACACAGGAAGAACGCCATGGTCTCCACCTCAAAGGACTTCCGGCGGATCATGCAGTAGAAAATGTACAGCAGCCACTGGCTCAGGAAAATGCCGCCGAAGCCCATGAGAACGCTGGCGATCGTCTCCTGCTCCCCGCCCAGCAGGAAGCCCAGCAGCATCAGGCACTGCAAGATGGACAGCACCATCAGATTCGCCACGCTGTCCCAGCCGCTGGCTGCCTTGGTGCGAAGCTCCGCCTGACGCGCCTCCTGATGCTCCGTAATGGGCTGGAGCTGCATTTCCACACCGCCGATGGAGATACGGTCTTTTGGCTTCAACGCGCAAATTTGAACCTTCCTGCCGTTGACCAGAGTTCCGTCTTTTGAACCGGCGTCCGTGATCGTCCAGCTGCCGTCATCGTACCGGGTCAGGACCGCATGGTTCCGGGACACGGTGGGAAAGTCGATGGTCACGTCGCTGGATTTGCTCCGGCCGATGACGTTCTCCCAATGGGTGATGGGGATTTGACTGCCGTCGGTCATGTTCAGCCACGCCCAGATCTCCGGCTCCCGCCGGAAGGTCAGCAGGGGCAGGACGCAGCGCAGAAGCAGTATGGCGCTGAGTATCGGTACGGCATAGCGCAGAATCCCCATATAGGAGCCTGCGTAGTTTTCCTGTGCCAGCGTCAGCGATTCCAGGATATTCTGCATACCATCACCCTCCTTTCTTCGGGTAATTCTTATGTTTAATAAAATGACACATTTTCGTTCAGATGTCAAATGAACATTTTCTTAAGGCGAGCCGCGGTGCTGCCTTAAGCTTCCATTTCCCGCAGAATTTTGATTTCCCCGGCGTAGCCGGGCAGCTCGTTGGGCGTTTCCAGAATCATGGGCTTGTCCTTGAGCTGCGGGTGGTTCACGATGCGGCGGAAGGTTTCCAGCCCCAGACTGCCCTTTCCAAGACATTCATGGCGGTCTTTGTGGCTGGCAAAGGGGTTCTTGCTGTCGTTCAGGTGCAGGGCGTGCAGCCGGTCCAGACCAATCACCCGGTCAAATTCCGCCAGTACACCGTTCAGGTCGTTCACGATGTCGTAGCCGCCGTCGTAGACGTGACAGGTGTCCAGACACACGCCCACGTTTTCGCTTCCCACGGCGTCCAGAATGTCCCTGAGTTCCTCAAACCGTCCGCCGATCTCGCTGCCCTTCCCCGCCATGGTTTCCAGCAGCACCGTCACCGGATAGTCGTGGCGCAGGGCGTTTTTCAGGGCGGCGGCAATGTAATCGATTCCCGCCTGCGTCCCCTGCCCCACGTGGCTGCCGGGGTGGAAATTATAGAAATTTCCGGGAAGCGCCGCCATGCGCCGCAGATCGTCCTCCAGAATCCCCGCGGCAAAGGCTCTGGCGTCCGCGTCAGCGGTGCAGAGATTCATGGTATACGCCCCGTGGGCGACCAGTTTTCCAAAGTGATTTTCTTCCAGCATGGCGGCCGCTTTTGCCGTGTCCGCCGGGTCCTCCGGCTTGGCCTTGCTGCCCCGGGGATTCCGGGTAAAAAACGCGAAGGTATTTGCCCCGATGGACAGCGCGGTCTTCACCATCGCCGCGTTTCCGCCGGATGCGGAAAGATGACAGCCAAAATAACCCAAAACACTCACTCCTTTTTGGATATTATAGCATATTCCACGGGAAAAAGCAAATTTTCTCTTTCCCCCGGCAGCGCAGATGTGCTATAATATCAGGAATAAGCGCCAGGAGGAATTCTCATGCCCAAGTCAGACAATCAGAAGCTGAAAATCCTGTACATCCTCGACTACCTGCAAAAAAATTCTCACCAGGATCACCCGGTGAGAACGTCGGAGCTTCTTTCCATGCTGGAAGAGCACGATATTGTCTGCGACCGCAAGACCGTCTACTCGGACATCGCGGCCCTGCAGGATTACGGCGTGGACATTCTCTCCATTCCCGGAAAGAACGGCGGCTACTACATCGCCTCCCGGAATTTTGAGCTGCCGGAACTGAAGCTGCTCATCGACGCCGTCCAGTCCAGCCGGTTCCTCACGGAGAAAAAGTCCCGGGAACTGATCGAAAAGCTGTGCAGCCAGTGCAGCGTCCACGACGCAAGGCTCATGCGCCGGGACGTGCTGGTTTCCGGGCGGGTCAAAAGCATGAACGAATCCATTTACTTCAACGTGGACGCCGTTCAGGAGGCCATCGCCCAGAATAAGCAGATCACCTTCCGGTATTTTGACTGGGACTTGGGCGGCAAACGGAAATACCGGGACAAAAGCTATCAGGCAAGCCCCTACGGTCTGTGTCAGGACAACGAAAACTGCTACCTGCTCGCCCACTCCCTGCGCCACGGCGTGACCTCCTACCGCCTTGACCGCATGAGCAATATCCGCCTGACGGGGGAAAGCCGCACCCCCTGCCCGGAACTGACGGGCAAGGCATTGGCGGAACATGCTTCCCGGCTGTTTCAGATGTTCTCCGGGGAGGAAACCGCCGTGAAGCTGCGCTTCGACCGGAGTCTCATCAACGTGGTGGTTGACCGCTTCGGCAAGGACATTATCTTAATTCCCGACGGGGACGATCATTTTATCTTCACCGTCAACGTGGCGGTGTCCCCCATGTTCTTAAGCTGGGTCATCGGCTTCGGCGGCAAGGCGAAAATTTTGTATCCCCAAAGCGTGGCCGATGCCTGCGTCCAGATGTGCCGGGAAGCGGCGAAACAATACCTAGACCAGCTTGAATGAGTCAAACACGTCCCGCCACACGATCTGGGACTTTTCCGTGGTGTCCGCGTCCCGGAGAACGGACAGACAATAATGGTAGTTCCCGTCGTCCAGAATCACCGCCCTGCCCAGCTGGTCGCCGTTCTCCCCCGCCGATGCCCAGACGAAGTCATACCGCTTTGCCCCGTCCTGCGCCGTTTCCATCACCGTCAGATTGTCCGGGGTGTAGCCGGATATCCGCTGAATGGTGGCGCTCAGGTCCCCTCCGCTGACGGTCTCGACGATGATCTCATAGTCCTCGCTGAGATAGACCTGCTCCGAGTCGCTTTCCAGCACCGGCGCCACGGCGTTGTCCGGCAGGCGGACGGAAACTTCCCCCGGCTGCGCCATCACGGGCTGAACGATGTCGTCTGAAATTGTTTCCAGCGTTTCCTCCGAAGTACAGCCGCACAGAAGCGACGCCAGCGCCAGTAAAATCCAAAGCTTTTTCACAAAAATCCCTCCCGAAAGGAAATCAGTATGAAAGGTCTTCTCCTTCTTTACCTCGTTACAATCAATGCGGCCGGTTTTGTGCTTATGCTTGCGGACAAGCACAAGGCAAAGAAAAAACTCTGGCGCATTCCGGAAGTGACCCTGATGACCGTTGCGGCGCTGGGCGGAAGCGTGGGCAGTTTGCTGGGTATGTACACAGTGCGCCACAAGACGAAGCATCCCAAATTCGCCGTCGGAATCCCGCTGCTTCTGGCGCTTCAGATCATCGCCGCCATCGTGGTGATGGCAAAATTTCCGGGAATAATTGCGTAATAAAACAGGCGGATTCTGTGTGAACGGAATCCGCCCGTTTTCTAGTGACCCTGATGACCGTTGCGGCGCTGGGCGGAAGCGTGGGCAGTTTGCTGGGTATGTACACAGTGCGCCACAAGACGAAGCATCCCAAATTCACCATCGGAATCCCGCTGCTGCTGGCCGGTCGGATCGACGCGACGCTGAAGGCGGAAGTGGTCTTTGCGGACTATCATACTGAACTCCAATTAAAATCTTTAAAAAAGATTTTAATTGCCTGAAGGGCATGGAGTTCATATGAGACTTGTTTTGTGATTTCTTTCCTTATAAATCACAAAACAGGCAGCGCCGTCAGGCGATGCCTTCCTGATTAAAATTAAGGCAGCACCGCACAATTCGGCAAGAAGTCTCAGCCAGAATTTTTGCCCCAATTCAAAGTTCCGAAAATGGAGGAATACTGTATGTATTTCCCATTTTTGGAACTGCGGAAGTGGGGCAAAAAGGCGGCTGAGACTCGAAGACGCAATTGCGCGGTGCTGCCTTAAGATTTTAATCAGGAAATAGTATCAGAAAGCCCATCCCGAAGCCAACATCAAAATTGTGGCCTATTCCGACGATGTGGAGCAGGTCGCCATCCCCGTCCGCAAGAGCGCCGACACGGCAACGCTGCTGGCCGCTATCAATCAGGCACTGGCAGAGCTGGACGCTGACGGAACATTGACCGAGCTGTCGGTCAAGTATTTCGGGACGGATATTTCCAAGATGTCCTGACCTTTGCAAAAAATCACCGGGAGCAGCCCATTTTGGACTGCTCCCGGCTCTTTTCTCCCAACGGTCAGTAGCCAAACATCCGGCTGACCACATTGCCGTCGATGGCGTTCAGGGTCAGCATGGGCTGGGTCACATAGTTCGCGCCCTTTTTCATGGACTCCGAGGCGTTGTCTCCGGGCTCATACCAGTCCCACGTTCCCCAGAAATCCCACACGGGAACGATCGTCCCCTGCAAGGAGCCTTTATCCCGGATGCGCATCAGCGACAGGGAAACCTTCGTAATCTCCACGTCCATGTATGTCTCGTCGCCGTTGATCTTGTCGATCTCCACAAGGCTGCGGGCTTCCGACGGGCCGATGACCACCACGGGCAGCATGGTGTTTGCGATGGACGCAATGTCTTCAAAGGGCATAAGGGCGGTCTGCGTTTCCTTGACAACCGGTTCGGTGCTGGGAGCGTCCCACTCGAAGGAAAGAATGCCGTCCCTTCCCACCGTGATCCAGACGCTTTCCATGTACCAGGAAACGGTATCCGCATTGGTTTCCTCTGAGCAGCGGTAAGTCCAGTACTGATGATCCTCTCCGATGGCGGGATCGCTGAACACACGATCCTCCCGGATGCCGGGAATGGGCACGCCGTTTACGCTGGGGGTATAGTAAAGCTCCCATGTGCCCTTCCGCTCGCCCTCTCTGGGCGTCTGCGCGTCGGCCAGAACCATATCGCCCAGCCCAAGCTCCTGCATCACCCCGTCCGCCCTGGCGATGGCGTCCTCTTTGGAAATGCTGCCCCAGTCGGTACTGCGGTAATACTTGAAGTCACTGTTGACAATCGTCGCGTTCGTCAGGTATCCGCCGAGGCGGTTCATGATGATGACTTCATACTTGGCTCCATCCACGGTCGCATCGCCGCTGACCTCATTGGGCGTTCCGGAATCTTCAAAGCCGTGGATGATGGGCTTTTCCTCCGGTGCCTTCGCCATTTCCGCGGTGTAATAGGCGATGATCTCCTTGCGGCGTTCTTCCAGCTGCTCCGGCGTCTGTTCCGGGGCGTCCGGGTCGGCGTGCCATTCGGGGGAGTTGACATAATCAATGGAATCCTGACACTCCTGCTTCGTCATGACAGTGCTGTAGAGGGGCTGTCCCTTCAGAAGCACCCGCAGTAGGGTGTCCACATCCTCCTGCGTAAAATCCCGGGGCGTCACGGTGGCGGTGGGAAGCGCCGTCCCCAGCTCCGCCACCACCTGCGCGTCGGCGTGGATGGTGAGCCTGCCCTCCTGACTGACCCAGTCCCCGGTGAATTTTTCCGGGAAGGTGTACTCCGTCTGCTCTTTGGCGCTCTGCTCAAGCAGCATCGCCTGATTGACGGTGGTGGGTTCGGCGGGCGTCCGGCCTTTGCCGCATCCGGGCAGCATGGCAAGCGCCAGCGTGAAGGCGGCAAAACGAACTATTTTCTTTTTCATGGTAACACTTCCTTTCTTTGGATGGTTCCAGAATACCATAGCCAGAATCAAAAGAGTTTACCGGCACGTTACCGTTTGATTACCGATGGCAATTCTGGCGGTCGTTCCTTCTCCGAGAGTGCTTTCCAGCGTCAGCGTTCCGCCGTGGACGGCGGCGATCTCCCGCACCAGCGCCAGTCCCAGACCGAAGCCGCCGTTCGCCTTGCTCCGGGAGGGGTCGCCCATGTAGAAGGGGTCGGTCACTCTTTGCAGATCTTTTTCGGGGATGCCCCGGCCATGGTCGGCGACGGTGAAGCCCATCTCCGACGCCTGAATCCGGATGGTCTGCCCCGGTGCGGATGCCTTGGCGCTGTTTTCCACGAGATTGACAAGGGCAATGCACATCAAATCCTTGTCCACGGGCAGAATGTCCCCGTTGCAGGTGATTTCCAGAGAAGTTCCGTACTTTTCCATGATGGGTCGGGTCAGCTCCCGCACCTGTGTCAGCAGTTCCGGCACGGACACCGGCGCTATCTTCGCGTTCTTTTTCATGGAAAGCAGCGTCAGCAGCTTTCTGACCATGGTTTCCAGCCAGTGGAGCTGGGCGTCCATACTGGTGAGCAGCGCTTCCTGCTTTTCTTCGGGAAGGTAGACATTTCGCAGAGTGTTCACGTTCAGGAGCAGAGACGTCAGGGGTGTTTTCAGCTCGTGGGTGACCGCGCCGACAAAGAGCTTCTGCCGCTCGTTCTGTTCCCGAAGAGTGTCCACGTGGGTCTCCACCGCCAGCGCCATCCGGTTGAAATTCCCCGCCAGAGTGCCCACTTCGTCCTGAGAAACGACAGGGACACGCTGGCTGTAATTCCCGTCCGCGATGCTGCCGGCGGCTTCCGAAAGCCGGGACAGCGGGCGAAGCGTCCGGGAGATCATCCAGTAAACCGCCCCAAGCCCCAAAAGGCCAATGGTCAGCGCCAGCAGCGCAAACCGTCCGCTGAGCTGCCAGAGCTGGGAATATATGTAGGTGGCGTCCGCCGCCAGATACACGCTGCAATCCATCCCCCAGACATCCGTGACCCTGCCCAGAATCAGAAAATGCCTGCCGCCCACGCAGGCTCTGGCTGATTGCGTACCGCCGCAATGGACATCCAGATAGCGTTCCGGGTCGATCTGGGCGGACGCGCTCAGGCACTCTCCATTGACAACGAGGGCGCTTCCCGGCACGCTGCAGGAACGGAAGCAGTAGGTCAGCAGCACTTTCCGGGAAAGCGAGTCAAGGCCGTCGGTGGAACTGCGGTAGACGGCTGTCCCGAAATCATCCACCAGATCATTCAGGGTTTCCTCCGTGCTTCCAAAAAGGGCTTCATAGGACTGCTCCCGCACCTGCCAGAGCATGGCCGCCGTCAGGCTCACCGCCACGGCCAGCAGCAGCGCCGCGCAGAGCGCTGTCAGTTTTGTTTTCAGCTTCATCGTTCCTCCAACCGGTAACCGGCCTTTGAGATGGTGCGGATTTCCTCGGACAGGTTCAGCTTTTTCCTGAGATTGGCAATGCGGACGTCCACGGTGCGGATGTCCCCGAAATAGTCCTGCCCCCAGATCTCGTTCAGGATGCGCTCCCGGGAAACCGTGCGGTTTTTGTTCTTCATCAGCACCGCCAGCACGTCAAATTCCAGCGGCGGCAGGGGGATCTCCTCCCCACTCCTGCTTAAGCGGCGGTTGCCGTTGTCCAGCGTCAGGTCGCGGAAATGGTAGACTTCCCTGAATTTGCCGCTGCGCCTGAGTACCTTTTCCATGCGCACCATCAGGGCGAGCATATCGAAGGGCTTAGCGATGTAATCCTCCGCGCCGCCCCGCAGTCCCTGCACCTCATGTTGGGCGTCGTTCATGGCGGTCAGGCAGATGACGGGGATTCCGTATTCCTGAAGCTTCGGCAGCAAGGTAAAGCCGTCCACCCCCGGCAGCATCATGTCCAGCAGCGCAAGATCGTAGTCGCGGTCTGCTGCCAGCGCGTTCCACGCGGCAAGGCCGTTATCAAAAGCGGTCACGGTGTAGTCCGCGCATTCCAGATTCAGCCGAAGCACCTCGGCAATGGCCGTGTCGTCTTCGATAATCAGGATTTTATTGCTCATGGAATCCCCTCCATCCGGCGTTTTCGTCATTATAGCACAGTACCGTGCCCGTGTGTTTACCAAAATATTACTGTTTTTGCGATACTGCAAAAGCCGCCGTTTTGCAAAACGGCGGCTTTTCAGGTGCTGGCAGAAACAAAGCCCGACTCTCAGCAGGAGCCGGGCCTTGTATTTTTTCAGGGCTGCCTTTCGGTAAGACCGCCCTCTTTTGCGCGGGCGGCACTACTGCTCACTATCGCGAAGAAGGCGCGCTACCTTTCTCGCGTTTACACGCTCCGCCAGAGGATCCGCCCCAAACCCCAAAGCGAGACAGATAACTCCCGTAACAGCCATTACGACATCGATACCGGGGACGATGCCCCAGATGGTAAAAGCGAGACCGAGCCCCTGCATCGCCCCACCGAAAAAGCTGATGAGTGTGGCCAGACCTGAGTATTTGTATTTTCTCCAAGAAATCCGCATCTCTTTCTACCTCCTATTTATAACCATATAGTTATGATATGAATAGATAGTACCATAACTGTGTTAAATTGTCAACACCAAACAGTTATGAAAGCAGGTGTGGACATGGACAATTATTACCCCAGATTGAAGGATCTGCGCGAGGATCATGATTTGTCCCAGCAGGCGATTGCCGATTATCTGGGCATGAAGCAGCCCCAGTACAGCCGTTACGAACGCGGCCTGCGGGATATTCCAACCGATGTGCTGATCCGTCTGGCTCTGTTCTACAAAACCTCGACCGACTACATTCTGGGGCTGACCGACCATTCCAAACCTTACAGGAAATAGTATCAGATAGACCCTAAAATCCGGTTCAGCAAAAAATCGTGAAAACCCGATGGAAATTTCGGGTTTTCACGATTTTCTGACTTTTCATGATTACGTTCCGTTTCCACGCAGTTCGATGATCTGGTCACGCAGTACGGCAGCGTACTCGTATTCCATCATCTTCGCCGCTTCCTTCATCTGCTTTTCCAGACGGGCGATCTCCTTTTCCTTCTCCACCTTGGTCATCTTCACGCCGGTTCTGCCCTTGCGTTCGGCGGTGGGAGACGAAATCTCGATCAGATCCCGCACAGACTTGATGATGGTCTTCGGGACGATCCCATGGGCTTTGTTGTAGGCGTCCTGAATCTCCCGGCGGCGGGCTGTCTCGTCGATGGCTGCACGCATGGCGGGGGTGACCGAGTCGGCGTACATGATGACCCTGCCCCCGGCGTTCCGGGCGGCGCGGCCGATGGTCTGAATGAGACTGGTCTCGCTGCGCAGGAAGCCCTCCTTGTCCGCGTCCAGAATGGCCACCAGACTGACCTCCGGCAAATCGAGTCCCTCACGCAGCAGGTTGATGCCCACCAGCACGTCGAATTTTCCCATCCGCATGTCCCGGATGATCTCCATCCGTTCCATCGCGCCGATGTCCGAGTGCATGTAGCGCACCTTGATACCCGCCTTTTGCAGGTATACCGTCAAGTCCTCCGCCATCTTCTTGGTCAGGGTCGTCACCAGAACCCGCTCGTTTCTGGCGGTGCGGGCGTTGATCTCCCCGATCAGGTCGTCGATCTGCCCCTCAATGGGACGCACCTCCACCTCCGGATCCAGCAGTCCGGTGGGACGGATGACCTGCTCCACCGTCTGGCCGGAGCGGGTGCGCTCATAGTCGCCGGGAGTGGCGGAGACGTAGATCACCTGATTGATCTTCTGGTCGAATTCCGGAAAGTTCAGGGGGCGGTTGTCGTAGGCCGAGGGCAGACGGAAGCCGTAATTCACCAGCGCGTCCTTCCGGCTCCGGTCTCCGGCATACATGGCGCGGCACTGGGGCAGGGTCACATGGCTCTCGTCGATAAACATGAGATAGTCCTTGGGGAAATAGTCCAGCAGCGTGGTGGGCGGCGTCCCCGGCGCCCGCCCCTGAATTACACGGGAATAGTTCTCGATGCCGTTGCAGAAGCCGATCTCCGTCAGCATTTCCAGGTCATAGGCCGTCCGCTGGGCGATGCGCTGGGCTTCGATGAGCTTGTCGTGGGCGCGGAAGAAGGCCACCTGATCGTCACACTCCCGCTGGATTTCCACCATTGCCCGCTGCAATTTTTCCTTGGAAGCAACGTAATGGCTGGCGGGATAGATGGCCACGTGGTCAACATACCGCTCCGCAATGCCGGAAACGGCGTTGATCTCGCTGATCCTGTCCACCTCGTCTCCGAAAAACTCCACCCGGATGGCACGTCCCGACCAGTAGGCGGGATAGATTTCCAGCGTGTCCCCCCGAAGGCGGAACTTGTTCCGGGAGAAGTCCAGATCGTTCCGCTCATAGCGGATCTCCGTCAGCTTTTTCAGTACGCTGTCCAGCGGGTACTCCTGCCCCACCCGCAGGGAAATGACCATGCTCTTATAATCGATGGGGTCGCCCAGACCGTACAGGCAGCTGACCGAGGAGACCACGATCACGTCCCGCCGCTCAAACAGCGCGGAAGTCGCCGAGTGACGGAGACGGTCGATCTCCTCATTTACGGAAGCGTCCTTTTCAATGTAGGTGTCCGTATGGGCGATGTAGGCTTCCGGCTGGTAGTAATCGTAGTAGGAAATGAAGTATTCCACCGCGTTTTCCGGGAAAAACTCCCGGAATTCCGAACAGAGCTGAGCGGCCAGCGTCTTATTGTGCGCCAGCACCAGCGTCGGGCGGTTCAGCTTTTCAATGACCGAGGCCATGGTAAAGGTCTTGCCGGAGCCGGTGACGCCCAGCAGCGTCTGCTCCCGCAGTCCCCAGTTCACGCCGTTTACCAGCGCGCTGATGGCCTCCGGCTGGTCGCCGGAGGGCTTATAGTCCGATACCAGCTTGAATTTGTCCATAATAACTCCCTTCATCCAGCCGGTAGCCCGACTGCACCATGGAGACATAGTCCCCGTCCGCCACCACGATGTGGTCGGCCAGCTGAATTTCCACTGCGTTTAGGGCCATGGCCACCCGGCAGGTGGTCTGCACGTCCTCGCTGGAGGGCACCGCGATGCCGCTGGGATGGTTGTGCGCCAGAACCACCGTGGTAGCGTTGGCAGCCAAGGCCGTCTCCACGATCTTCCGCACGGATATCCCCGCGGAGTTCACGCTCCCCTGCCCGACCTCCTTGCAGCCGAGCACCTTGCATTTGGCGTCCAGACACAGCAGAAACACCGTTTCCACGTTCCGTCCGAAGAAGAACGGCACCAGATATTCTCCGCAGGCCTGCACCGTGGGAAGAATTTTCTCCCGCATGGTCCGGTCAACCTGATAGTACCGCGCCACGTCGTTCATGAGGCTGAGCAGCAGTGCCGACTGTTCGCCCACGCCCTTGACCTTCCGCAGTTCCTCCACCGGTGCTTCCAATACCTGATACAGGCTGCCGAAATGGTCGAGCAGCGCATGGGCGATGGGGTTGGTATCCTGCCGGGGAACGCTGAAAAACAGCAGCAGCTCCAGCACCTGAATGTCCGTGAAGCTCTCCAGCCCTTCCTCCAGAAAGCGCTGCTTCAGCCGCTGGCGGTGTCCGTCATGAATCGACTATTTTTCACCTCGTAGTTCTTACCCCTTGCTATTTTGTCCCGTTTCCGCTAGAATGAGAAATGAAAAAAACGTCGAATCTTGCCGGGAAAGTTTTCACCCATTCTGCGCATGATAGGACTGCTAGGAGGATCGTCATGGAAGAAAAGAAAGATACGCTGGGAATGCTGGATCTGGTGATCCGCCCCGGCTTCTGCGTAAAAGAAAATCAGATCATCAAGGTCAATCAGGCCGCCGAGAGCCTTTTCATCACCCCCGGCACGGATATCCGCCCGCTGCTTCTGACAGGCTCGGAGGAGTACGCCGCGTTCACCGGCGGGTGTCTGTATCTGACGCTGAGCCTGTCCTCCCACAGCTGCGGCGCGTCGGTCACACGGGTGGACGACATCGATGTGTTCCTGCTGGAGCAGGAATCGGACAACGGTGAGCTTCGCTCCATGGCGCTGGCCGCCCGGGAGCTGCGGGAGCCGCTGACCAACGTCATGATCACCGCCGACAGCCTGTTCCCCCTCTGCGCCACGGAAGAAAGTCCCCGGACGGCAGAGCAGGTCGCCCGTCTGAACCGGGGGCTGTTCCAGATCCTCCGGATCATCGGCAATATGTCCGACGCCGAGCGCTGCGCCGCCGTCTCCCACCAGGAAACGGTGGACATTCCGGCGCTGTTCGCCGAATTCTTTGAAAAGGCGGAGGCCCTTGTCTCTCACACCGGCATCACCCTGACCTACGAGGGGCCTGACCAGCCAATCTACGGTCTTGCCGACCGGGAACAGCTGGAACGGGCGGTTCTGAACATCCTGTCCAACGCCATCAAATTCACCCCGAAGGGCGGAACTGTCACGGCCAAGCTGACCCGCAGCGGCCGGATGCTCCGCCTGAGCGTGACGGACAGCGGCTCCGGCATTGCCCAGAGCGTCCGCAGCAGCGTCTTCTCCCGGTATCTCCGCCAGCCCGCACTGGAGGACAGCCGGTACGGCATCGGCCTTGGCATGGTGCTCATCCGCACCGCCGCCGCCCACCACGGGGGCGCCGTCCTCATCGACCAGCCGGAAGGTGTGGGTACCAGAATCACCATGACCATGTCCATCCGTCAGAGCAAGCAGGCAACGCTTCGCTCCAACGTCCTGCGGGTGGACTACGCCGGAGAGCGGGATCACGGGCTGATCGAGCTTTCCGAGTGCCTTCCCACAGAGCTGTATGAATGATTTCTCCGTCCGGTCTGCTGAGCAGACCGGACAATATTTTTACAAATAAGACTTGAGATACTGTCCAGTATAGCTTTCGGGAATCTGCGCCACTTCCTCCGGCGTGCCGGACGCGACCAGCGTTCCGCCGCCGTCGCCGCCCTCGGGGCCGAGGTCGATCAGATAGTCCGCCGTCTTGATGACGTCCAGATTGTGCTCAATGACCAGAACGGTGTTCCCCGCCTCCACCAGCCGCTGCAAAACCTCAATGAGCTTATGCACGTCGGCGGCGTGAAGGCCGGTGGTCGGCTCGTCCAGAATATAGATGGTCTTTCCCGTGGAGACCCGCGCCAGCTCCGTCGCCAGCTTCACCCGCTGGGCTTCGCCGCCGGAGAGGGTCGTGCTGGACTGCCCCAGCTTTACATAGCCAAGACCGACCTCCACCAGAGTCTGGGCTTTTCTGCGGATCTTCGGCAGATTCTCGAAGAAATCCACTGCTTCCTCCGCGGTCATGTCCAGCACCTGGGCAATATTCTTCCCCTTGTAGTGGACTTCCAGCGTCTCCCGGTTGTACCGCGCGCCGTGACAGACCTCACACGGAACGTAAACGTCCGCCAGAAAGTGCATTTCGATCTTCACAAGGCCATCGCCGCAGCAGGCTTCGCACCGGCCGCCCTTGACGTTGAAGCTGAACCGTCCCGGCCCATAGCCCCGGATCTTCGCCTCGTTGGTGGACGCGAACAGGTCCCGGATATCGTTGAACAGCCCCGTGTAGGTGGCGGGGTTGCTTCGGGGAGTCCTGCCGATGGGGCTTTGGTCGATGTCGATGACCTTGTCCAGATACTCCATGCCGTCGATGCCGTCACAGAGACCGGGACGGGTACGGGCATGGTTCAGCGTGGCAAGCAGGGTCTTGTTCAGAATTTCATTGACCAGACTGGACTTTCCCGAACCGGACACGCCGGTGACGCAGACGAAGGTTCCCAGCGGAATTGACACATCCACATTTTTCAGATTGTTCTCCCGTGCGCCGCGAATGCGCAGGAAATTGCCGTTCCCCGCCCGCCGGGTGGTGGGAACGGGGATTTTCTTCACGCCGGAGAGGTACTGTCCCGTTACGGAACGGGGGCATTTGATAATATCGTCCAGCGTTCCCGCCGCCACGATCTCGCCGCCGTGACTGCCCGCGCCGGGACCGACATCTACAATAAAATCGGCGGCGCGCATGGTGTCCTCGTCGTGCTCGACAACGATCAGGGTGTTGCCCAAATCCCGCAGGTGCTTCAGCGTCCCCAGCAGCTTATCGTTGTCCCGCTGGTGCAGACCGATGGACGGCTCGTCCAGAATATACAGCACGCCCATCAGGGACGAACCGATCTGGGTGGCCAGCCGGATACGCTGGCTCTCGCCGCCGGAAAGGGTTCCCGCCGAGCGGGAGAGCGTCAGATAGCTCAGTCCCACGTCCGTCAGGAATTGCAGGCGGGACTTGATCTCCTTGACGATCTGCTCGGCCACCATGGCCATATTGCCCTCCAGACGGAGGTTTTTCATAAATTCCAGCTCGTCCCGGACGCTCATGCGGCAGAAATCCATAATGCCGATGCCGCCCACCGTCACCGCCCGGGCGATCTCCGATAAGCGGTCGCCGTGGCACTGGGGGCAGGGCGCGGTGGCCATGCACTCCTCCAGCTCCTTCCGGGCGGCGTCCGATTGCGTTTCCCGGAAGCGGCGGGAAATGTTGTTGAGAATGCCCTCAAAGGGCTGCTCCAGCACGCCCATACCGTTGCCCCGGTTGTAGCTCATGCGCAGCTTTTCCCCCTTGGTGCCATAGAGGATCACGTCCATCACGTCCTCGGGCAGGTTCTTCACCGGTTCCGTCAGGGAAAAATGATATTTTTGTGCCAACGCCTCAAAATACATACGGAAGATGGAATCCGTCCGGGCGCTCTGCCAGCCGGACGCCTGAATCGCGCCGTCGAAAATGGACTTGTTCTTGTCCGGAATCACCAGATCGGCGTCGGCGATGAGCTGGAAGCCCAGACCGGTGCAGCTGGGGCAGGCACCCGCCGGGTTGTTGAAGGAGAACATTCGCGGCTCCAGTTCCGTCAGGCTGATGCCGCAGTCCTCGCAGGCGTAGTTCTGGGAAAAGCTCAGCTCCTCCCCGGTGGCGGGCAGCTCGATGGTCACAAGGCCGCCGGAGTGGCTGCACGCCGTCTCAATGGAGTCCGTCAGGCGGCGGCGCAGGCCGTCCTTCAGCACCAGCCGGTCAACCACCAGCTCGATGGTGTGCTTTTTGTTCTTCTCGCAGGGGATGTCCTCGGTCAAATCATAGAGAATGCCGTCCACCCGCACCCGGGCGAAGCCGGACTTCCGGGCGTCCTCGAACACCTTCCTGTGTTCGCCCTTTTTTCCCCGGATGACCGGGGACAGGACGATAAAGCGCGTCCCCTCTCCCAGCGCTTCCACCCGGTCCACGATCTGGTCAATGGTCTGGCGGCGGATCTCCCTGCCGCACTTCGGGCAGTGGGGAACGCCCACCCGCGCCCACAGGAGGCGGAGATAATCGTAGATTTCCGTCACCGTTCCCACGGTGGAGCGGGGGTTTTTCGAGGTAGTCTTCTGGTCAATGGAAATGGCCGGGGACAAGCCGTCGATGGAGTCCACGTCCGGCTTGTCCATCTGCCCAAGGAACTGGCGGGCGTAAGAGCTTAAGCTCTCCACATACCGTCTCTGTCCCTCGGCGTAAATGGTATCGAAGGCCAGACTGGACTTGCCGGAACCGGAAAGTCCGGTGAAAACCACCAGCTTGTCTCTGGGGATGGTCAGGTTCACGTTTTTCAGATTGTTCTCCCGCGCGCCCTGAATGATGATCTTGTCGTTCATACTATATGATGCTCCCAAATGCGTAAAAATCTGTACTCGTTAGTATATCACAAATCCCGAAATCTCTCAAGATATTTTTCAAACAAAAATTCGTTTTCCACACCATCTCAATATTCTGTTTTCTTCGCCAGAAACGCCCGGATTTTTGTTTGTTTTTTCGGCGTTATTTCACATTTATTCATATTGCTTTTTCCGGTGCCGGGATGATATAATGGATGCGTAGATTTGCGTCCGGGCTGTTGCCGGGGGGCAGAAAAAAAGAAAAAGTGAGGTATTCATCCGATGATTGCTTACGGTGAAAACATTCAGGTTTTCTGCGGCAATTCCAATCCCCAGTTTGCGCAGACCATCTGCAAAGAGCTGGGCGTACCCATGGGTAAGGCCATTGTGACCCACTTTGCCGACGGAGAGGCTTCCGTCACCCTGGAGGAAACCGTCCGCGGTGCCGACGTGTTCCTCATCCAGTCCACCTGCAAACCCGTCAATGACAATCTCATGGAGCTGTTGGTCATGATCGACGCCTGCCGCCGCGCGTCCGCCGGCCGCATCACCGCCGTCATCCCCTACTTCGGCTATGCCCGTCAGGATCGCAAGGCCAAGTCCCGTGACCCCATTTCCGCCAAGCTGGTGGCCAACATGCTCACTGCCGCCGGTGCTGACCGCATTCTGACCATGGACCTCCATGCCGCCCAGATCCAGGGCTTCTTCGACATTCCGCTGGATCACCTGCTGGGCAACGTTACCTTCGTTGAATACTTCATGAACAAGTTCCCCGAAAGTGAATACAACCACGAGGACTTTGTGGTCGTCTCCCCCGACGTCGGCTCCGTTGGCCGCGCCCGGAATTTCGCCGCCAAAGTGCATATGGGTCTTGCCATTGTGGACAAGCGCCGCCCCAAGGCCAACGTTTCCGAGGTCATGAACATCATCGGCGACGTCCGGGGCAAAACCTGCATCCTGTACGACGATCTGGTGGACACCGCCGGTTCCCTGTGCAACGCCGCCAAGGCTCTGGTAGAGATCGGCGGTGCGAAGGAGATTTACGCCTGCGCCACCCACGGCGTCCTCTCCGGCCCCGCCTATGACCGTATTGAGGCCAGCCCCATCAAGGAAATGGTGCTGCTGAACACCATTCCCGAGGTCGCCAACACCCCCAGCCACAAGATCAAGTTTCTGGATGTCGCCCCCGTGTTTGCCCGTGCCATCGGCCATATCCACGGCGCCACCTCCATCGCCGACCTGTTCTGAGCCGTGTTTTCCAAACAAAGCAGCGACAGCTGGCTGATCGTCGGGCTGGGCAATCCCGGACGGGAATACGAGAAGACCCGGCACAATACCGGCTTCCGGGCAATGGACATTCTGGCCGAAAAGCTGAACGCCAAAGTGGACAGGCTGAAATTTCAGGGTCTGTACACCCAGGTGAATTACAGCGGGAAAAAGCTGTTTCTGCTCAAGCCCCAGACCTATATGAACCTGTCCGGGCGTTCCGTATTGCAGCTTTCCGCCTACTTCGGCATTCCGCCCCAGCGGATCATCGTGATGTTTGACGACATCTCTCTGGAGCCGGGACGGCTGCGGGTCCGCGCCGAGGGTTCCGCCGGCGGGCACAACGGCATCAAGTCCATCATTCAGGAGCTGGGCAGTCAGGATTTCCCCCGGGTCAAGATCGGGGTTGGCACAAAGCCGAACCCGGAATACGACCTTGCCGCATGGGTGCTGTCCACCTTCTCGGCAAGTGAGGAAAAGGCGCTGGCCGTATCCCTGAAAAACGCCGCCGACGCCGCCCTGAGCATCATCGATAATGGCGTACCGGAGACCGCCAACCGGTTCAACGGCAGCCACCCATAAAAATATTGTCATAAAATCACGGAAAGGGGGATATATCCCCCTTTCCGCGTTGCCGCGTGTGCACTTTTCTTCTTGAGGTAAAACTTATGGAACAGCTTCTGTCTCTATTGAAAACCATTCCCGAATACGCCGCCATGGTGTCCTCTCTGCAGGACGGCGAGAGTGTTGCCGTCACCGGCATCGGCCAGATCAACCGCAGTCACATGATCGCGGGGCTTTGCCGCAGCATAAACCGCCCCATGGTGGTGCTGTGTCAGGACGATCTTGCGGCGCGGCGGCTTCAGGAGGAATTGAAGGGCTTCCTTTCGGACACCGCCCCCATTCTCCCCGGCCGGGATCTGACCCTTTACGACGCCGCCGTGGTGTCCAGAAGCTGGGAGCAGAAGCGCCTGCGGCAGCTGTATGATCTGGCTACCGGGAAGACCGGCCTGCAAATCATGACGTGGGAATCTCTCAGTCTGCGCACCATGCCGAAGGCCGCGCTTCTTTCCGCCGCCTTTTCTTTGGAGGTTGGCCGGGAATACGCCGTGGAAGACCTGATCTCCCGTCTCACCGCCGCCGGATACAACCGCTGCGGCATGGTGGAGGGGCCGGGTCAGTTCGCCGTCCGTGGCGGCATTCTGGACATCTTCTCCCCCGCCGAAGACCGGCCTGTGCGGGCAGAATTCTTCGGCGACGAGCTGGACACCATGGGCTTCTTTGACCCGGCGACCCAGCGCCGCAGTGAGAACATCACCTCCGTCACCGTCCTGCCCGTGGCGGAGACTCAGCCGGGGCTTCATCCCGGCGGCGTGGAGGGGCTGTGCAAAGATATTACCTCCCTGATCTCCCGCCAGAAGCGGCGGAAAAACATCAACGAGCCGCTGATCGCCACGCTGGAAAAAGACCTGAACAAGTATGAAAGCGGCCTGCATAACCCCGCGTCCGACCGGTATATGGCGCTGATCTATTCGGAAATGGCCACCGCCGCCGATTACATTCCGGACGGTGCCGTGGTCGCCGTCTGCGACCACGGGAATCTTCAGCGCGCCGCCCGCAGCCGCTGCGACGAGATGGGGATGCAGCTGGACAGTATGCTGGGGGCCGGTCTCGTGGCGGGAGAGCTGTGCGACTATGTGTGCCAGTGGGAGGACTTCTGCAAAACTCTCCGGAAGAAAACCGTCGTTTATTTTGATGCCTTCGGCGGCACCTCCTACCCGGAGGACTGCCCCCCAAAGCAGCTGTACCCCCTCACCGCCAAGCAGCTTCCCGGCTACGGCGGCAATCTGGACACCGCCGTCTCCGATTTAAGCCACTACCAGAAAATGGAGTTCGGCAGTCTGGTGCTTTGCGGCACTCGCCGCCGGGCGGAGCTGTTACAGCAGCTGCTTCACGAGAAGGGGCTGTCCGCATTTCAGTGCATCCCCCTGACCACCCTGCCGAAGCCCGGCCAGATCCTGCTGACAGAGGGGACACTGCCCTTCGGCATGGAGTATCCCCTGTCCAAAATCGCCGTTCTGACGGAGGGGCAGCTGATTGCCCGGAGCGAGCCGAAGCGGAAACCCGCGAAAAAAACCGGCTCCACTAACCGCCAGAAGCTGAATTCCTTCACCGACCTGACACCCGGCGATCTGGTGGTTCACGAGAATTACGGCATTGGCCGGTTCGTGGCCATGGAGCAGATCAAGGTGGACGGCGCGGTCAAGGACTATATTAAAATCGCCTATCAGGGCAGCGACACCCTGTTTGTCCCCGCCACCCAGCTGGATCTGGTGAGCAAATACATCGGCGGCGGTGGGGAAGACAGCAATGTCAAGCTGAACAAGATCGGCTCCGACGCATGGCAGAAGACAAAAGCCAAAGCCCGCAAAGCCGCGAAGGACATGGCGGGCGAACTGATCCAGCTCTACGCCGCCCGGAAGCGCCAGTCCGGCTACGCCTTCTCCGCCGACGCCCCATGGCAGAAGGAATTTGAGGACAATTTCCCCTACCCGGAGACCGACGACCAGCTGCGCTGCATCGCGGACATCAAGCACGACATGGAATCCCCCATCCCCATGGACCGTCTTCTCTGTGGCGACGTGGGCTTCGGTAAGACCGAGGTTGCCCTCCGCGCCGTGATGAAGGCCGTCATGGACGGCAAGCAGGTGGCGATTCTGGTTCCCACCACGGTGCTTGCCCAGCAGCATTATCAGACCGCCGTGGCGCGTTTCCGGGGCTTCCCCGTCACCATCGACGTGCTCAGCCGCTTTCGCACCCCGAAAATGCAGCAGCAGACCTTACAGAAGCTCCGCGCCGGTTCCGTTGACTTAATCATCGGGACCCATAAGCTGCTGCAAAAAACCGTCCAGTTCAAGGATTTGGGTCTGCTCATTGTGGACGAGGAGCAGCGCTTCGGCGTCAGCCATAAGGAGCGGCTGAAGGAGCTTTCCAAGGGCGTGGACGTGCTGACCCTCTCCGCTACGCCCATTCCCCGGACGCTGAACATGGCGCTGTCCGGCATCCGGGACATGTCCACCATCGAGCAGCCCCCCGCCGACCGCTATCCCGTGCAGACCTTCGTGATGGAATACAGCGAACCCATTGTGGACGACGCCATCCGCCGTGAAATCGAACGGGGCGGGCAGGTCTATTACCTCCACAACCGCACGGAAACCATCGACCAGTGCGCCGCCGCGATCAAACGCCGGATTCCGGGCATCAGCGTGGGCGTCGCCCACGGCCAGATGGGCGAGGACGCGCTGGGAGACGTGATGCAGTCCATGGCCGAGGGCGAGATTCAGGTGCTGGTATGCACCACCATCATCGAAACCGGTCTGGACATTCCCAACGCCAACACCCTCATCATCGAAAACGCCGACCGGTTCGGCCTGAGCCAGCTGCACCAGCTTCGCGGCCGGGTGGGACGCTCCACCCGCCACGCCTACGCCTATTTCACCTACCGTCCGGAGAAGAATCTCACCGAGGTCGCCGAGAAGCGGCTATCTGCCATCCGGGACTTTGCCGAATTCGGCTCCGGCTTCAAAATTGCCATGCGCGATCTGGAGATTCGGGGCGCGGGCAATCTCTTAGGCGCCGAGCAGTCCGGCCATATGTCCAGCGTGGGCTACGATATGTACCTCAAGCTGCTGGACGAGGCAGTTCTGGAGGAAAAGGGCGAAGCCCCCAAGGCACCGGAATGCACCGCCGACCTGAACGTCACCGCCAATGTGGACAAAGACTACGTCTCCCGGGGCGAGGAACGGATGGACCTGTACCGCCGCATGGCCGCCATCCGCTCTCAGGAGGACGCCGACGATCTGCTGGACGAGATCGTCGATCGCTACGGCGAGCCGCCCAAGGGCGTGCTGAATCTCATCGATATCGCCCTTCTCCGGGCAAAGGCACGGCAAGTCGGCATCAAGGACATCCGCCAGAAGTCCGGAGACGTGCTGTTCACCCTGAGCAATCTGAATTTCGAAGCCGTGGGCGCGCTGTGTTCCGACCCGGATTACAAGCAGCGGGTCACCTTCCTCGCCAGCGCCAAGGAACCCACTCTCCGCTTCAAGCTCGCCAACGGCGTGGACAGCCTGAAACAGAGCAAGCTGTTTGTGGAGCACTATACCAGCTTTTTCCAGAGCTGACGTTTTGGGAACCTCTGAATAAATCGTCTGCGGCTGTGAGCGGATCTTTTTCGCCCACTCTTCGGTATCGAAAACGGGAAATACATACAGTATTCCGCCGTTTCCGATACCTCGATTGGACGAAAAATCTCGCGCTCACAGCTCTTGCCGATTTGTTCAGAGGTTCCCTTGACATTCCGTGTTATAATAGCGTTGAATCCAACCTTCCCTCAGGAAAGGAGCAGCCTATGTCTAAAGGCAAATTTTCCAACCCCCGGCCATACCGGGAAGAAGAACGTGAAATCGAAAAGAGCTTCCGCCAGCTGACCGGTCAGGAGAAGCCCGCGAAGCCGGATGACCCCATCTTCTCCCAAGCCTCCGTCCCTGATCTGGACACCACCGACCCGGAGGCCGCCGACCTTATCACCGAGGCCGACAGCCTGTTTCCCGAAGAGAACAGTCTGTTTTCCGGAGAAGACAGCCCGGTTCCCGACGAGGAACTGGACTTTTCACTGGACGAGAAGGAGAACCCCCCGAAGCGCGGCACTCCGTCCTTCCTTGATAAGGCTCTTTCCTTTGTGGACAACAACCAGAAGCCCGTGATGGTGGCTCTGTGCGCCGCCGCGCTGGTTCTGATCATTTCCCTGATTGCCATTTTCGTCGTCAACGTCTCCGGCGACCCCTACGGCAAAAAAATTCTGAACAATGTCACCGTCGCCGGTGTGAACGTGGGCGGGATGAGCAAGTCCGATGCCATCACCGCCGTTCGCGCTGTTACCGACCAGACCTACACGAAGCAGGCCATGGTGGTGACTCTGGGCGATACCACCTTACAGCTGTCCCCCAGCGATACCGGCGCGAAGCTGGACGTAAAGGCCGCCGTCAACGCCGCCTATGCCTACGGCAGAACCGGCACCAAGTCTGAGCGTCAGGAGGCCTACCAGGCGTCCCTCAGGAGCAACCACATCATCGGGCTGCTGCCCTACCTGCATCTGAAGCAGGATTATATCAAGGGCGTTCTGGAGGACTACGCCGGAACCGCCGGCAGTCTGCTGACCCAGACCACCTACGCCCTGGAAGGCGACGTCCCCGATCTTGCGACGGACAAATTTGACGAAGAACACGCCCCTCAGCTGACACTGGTCATCACAATGGGAACTCCCGGCGTAAATTTCAACGTAGATGATGTGTTCAACCAGATTCTGGACGCCTACAGCATGAACATTTTCACCGTAAAGGCGGAGGGCGCGCAGGCCGAGGGCGAACCGGATGCCGTTGATTTGCAGAAAATTTACGACGATGTCTGCGTAGAGCCCGTGGACGCCACCGTCAATATGCAGACCTTCAAGGCCATCCCCGGCTCCTACGGCTACGTGTTCGACATGGTGCAGGCGCAGAAGCAGGTCAGTGCGGCGCAGTACGGCGAGGTCGTCCGCGTTCCCATGGAATATGTCGCCCCGGAAATTCTGGACGACGACGTGTTCTTCCGGGATGTTCTGGGCAGCACCAGCACGCCCCACAGTAACAACGCCAACCGCACCGCCAATCTGGAGCTGGCATGTAAGGCGCTGAACGGCGTCGTGCTGAACCCCGGCGAGACCTTCTCCTTCAACGACACTTTGGGCGAACGCACCACCGCAAAGGGCTACAAGTCCGCCCCGGCATATTCCGGCGACGATCTGGTGAATCAGGTGGGCGGCGGCATCTGTCAGGTCTCCTCCACGCTGTATTGCAGCACCCTGCTGGCCGATCTGGAAATTGTCTCCCGCACCAACCACGGTTTCCCCGTGAACTATATCAATTACGGCATGGACGCCACCGTCAGCTGGCGCTCTCCCGACTTCAAGTTCCGCAACAACACCAATTACCCCATTAAAATTGAGGCAAGCGTCAGCGGCGGCTATGTCAATGTGCAGATCCTCGGCACCGACGAGAAGGACTATTACATTGAAATGAGCTATGTCGTCTCCGAGACCTACAAGCCCGAGACGGAGTACAAGGACCTCAAGCCCGACAACCCTGAGGGCTACAAGAACGGAGACGTGATTGAGGAAGGCACCACCGGGTATCTCGTCAAGACGTACAAGAGCAAGTACGACAAGGCCACCGGCGTGCTGATCTCCAAGGATTTTGTCGCCAATTCCCGGTACAAGACAGTGAACAAGGTTGTCGCGCGGGTCGAAGAGCCGACAGAACCTACGACCGTACCCACAACGCCGTCCACCGCCCCCTCTACCGAACCTGCCACCACACCCACGGCACCGTCTACCACACCGCCTACCACGCCATCCACTTCCGAGCCTTCCACTACCGAAGCCTCGGAGAACGGCGGTGAATGAGTAAGACAGTTGAATACACAAACGGCGTGACCTTCCCCGGTCACGCCGTTTGTTTCTATTCAATAAAGCGGGATTTACCGTAATCAACCGCCGGACACGGCTTTCTGCTTCCCATATTTTTCTTCCATTTCTGCCGTATGGGCGTGAAGCAGTTCCAGCGCCTGCGCCTGAATGCAGGGCAGCGACCTCTGATCCGTGTCCGCGAACTCGCGTTTGATTCTTGCGGATGCCATTGCGTGGCTGTCGCCGGTTCTGCTTTCATCCGCTTCCGACAGGAACTTTTGCAGCAACCCCAGATTGCCAGAATAGTGAAGCTCCACCAGTTTTGCCCGGTATTCCAGCTCTGCGGGGGTGATTCCCGGGAATTGCTTCATATCTACGGTGTGCTGGGCTTCGTGCTTCAGGAGCGAAACCAGAAACCGCTCGCTTTCAAAGTCATACGCCTGCTCGATGCAGTTGATCGTGCCGTCGGGGGAAGCCCAGCCGCCCGTACCGAACCTGCCGAAGGTCAGATAATCCATCCAGCTGCGGAACACGAAGCCCTTGAGAATGTTGACGGTATATTCCGCCGTCCCGTCCGGCAGCCCGACCTGATAGACGGTGGGAACCGTTTCCCGCCAGACGTAGGGGCCGTAATAGCCCTGTGTTTTCCCGAAAAGTGCATGATAGCCCTCCGCCTCAAACACCGCCTGAAGCCGCTCCGCCAGAAGCGCTTCCTCCGCGTCGGGCACATTCAGAAGCGCTTTCAGCCCCGCCAGCAGCTTCTCTGCGGCCTCCGCCTCCGGCAAGCCGCAGTAAAAGGTATCCCGGTAATAGATTTGGTACAAGCGGAGTATCTCGTTGAGCTTGTCCGGTACGTCAAACCTGCGGTATTTGCTATTTTCAAATATCGCCACGTATGCAGGAAGAATGTCCTTGAATTCCTCATGTTCCCGCATGTACGCGATAGCGCCTTTGATATCACCATTCATGAAAAACTGACTGATCTCCATATCCGCTCTCCTCTGCAACGTTTGTCCCCATTCTACCATATAACGGCAGGATGCGCAAGCGCCGCCCGGTTTCTGGTCTTGCATTTGCCGGGAAATGTAGTATAATGAGGAAAATACGTTTCCGTTTCTGCATTGACTTTTTTCAGGAGGAAATTCCATGTCAAACGGCCATTTTTCCGCAGATTCCCCGCAAAAAAGCGTATCCTCCCGCCGAATCGTCACGGTGGCTGTGGTTTGCGTGCTGGTTCTGACGCTGGCGGCGGTCGGTTTCTTTCTTGTCCGCCCCGCCCTCGACCCCTATCACTGCCGGATGGCCGACAGCGTTTCCATCGCCGGGGTGGACGTTGGCGGCATGACCAAGGGGGAGGCCAGAAAAGCCCTTCAGGCGGCTCTGGACGAGACGCTGTACCGGGAAAACCTGACGGTGGCGCTGCCCATGGAATCCATTACCCTCTCCCCCGCCGACACTGGCGTTCAGGTGGACGTCCGCGCCGCCGTGAACGATGCCTACCGCATGGGTCGTTCCGACGGCTCTCTCCCCGGCGACATGGATTTGCGTCCCTATCTGAGCGCAAACTCCGAATTTATCCGCACCGCGCTGGAGGGCTATGCCAGCGAGTTTGACACAGAATTCAGCGACTCCCACTACGCCCTCACCGGCGACGCCCCCGACCTCGGCACGGAAAACCACGACCCCAGCGCCCCCTGCCAGACGTTGGAACTGACCGTGGGCGTTCCCAAAGCGCATCTGGACGTGGACAGCGCCTGTGACCAGATTCTGAGGGCTTACAGTCAGGCCGTGGCCGCCTGCCGGGCGGGAGAATACCGCGTCACCGTGGACATCCCTGCGGAATCCGCCCCCGCGGAGCTGGACTTGGATGCCATTTACGATGAAATCTGCACCGCGCCCGTTGACGATTCCCTCGACATGACGGAATACCGGTTCGTCCCCGGCTCCTACGGCTATTCCTTCGATCTGGACGCGGCGAAAGCGGCGCTGGCGCAGGCCAAGCCCGGTGAAACCGTCTCCGTTCCCATGACGTTCGTGGAGCCGGAAATTCTGGGGGATGCCGTTTATTTCCGGGATGTTCTCGGCTCCTGCGAGACGAAGCACAGCGACAATGAAAACCGCAATACCAATCTGCGTCTGCTCTGCGAAGCCCTCAACGGGGTCGTCGTTCAGCCGGGAGAAACCTTCTCCTACAACAACACGCTGGGCGAGCGCACGGCGGAAAAGGGCTACAAGCCCGCCCCCGCCTACTCCGGCAACCGCCTGACCGACGCCATCGGCGGCGGCGTGTGTCAGGGCTCCAGCACGCTGTACAACTGCGTACTGCTTGCCGATCTGGAGGTCGTCACCCGCTCCTGCCACGGCGCCACGGTGGCCTATCTTCCTCTGGGACTGGACGCCGCCGTGAACTGGGGAACCACCGATTTCCAGTTCCGCAACAATTTCCACTTCCCCGTGAAAATCGAAGCGGAAACCACGGTCGATCTTGTGAAAATGCGGATTCTGGGTACGGATGAAAAGGATTATTACATTGAAATGACTTCCGGCTACGACGACAGCAGAGAAGACGTGATCTACGCCGTCAGCTACAAGAACAAGTACAGCAAGGAAACCGGCGAGCTGATCAGCAAAGACCGGGAAGCTTTCTCCACCTACTACCGGAATGTCGGATAAAGGCAAACTGTCTCCCGCGGCAGTTGGTGTACCGTACGAGTCCCCCTTGCCTCTCCCCTTGGGAGAGGTGGCCGAGCGCAGCGAGGACGGAGAGGGTATACCAGGGTACAGTACCCTCTCAGTCACCTGCGGTGACAGCTCTCCCAGAGGGAGCGCCAAGGGGTCTGTACCCCGTTACATAGCTTGTTGGCACGAAAAATGGAGCGTATCTGTATCGATACGCTCCATTCACTGTTGGCAGCATTTTATTTCGCCCGGATGTCCAGATGATAATCGATCATACCGGCTTCGGTGTTTTCAATGACGATCTGATACGTAAGATCGATGGTTCCGCCGTCGGGTACAATGTCATAAAATACATTGGTGGCCCTCACCGTGATCATCAGCGTTCCAAATTCCATCTGATACAGCGATTCGTGAGAAACCCCCTCCTGAAAGAGCATTCTGGAATTCAGTGCGCCCTCCCGGTTCAGCGTGACCTTCCCCGGCTCCACCCGGAAGGTGGTGACCACACCGGCAAGGCCAGTCAGTTCGCTTTCCTCGTAGGTGATGTCCCAGCCGCCGTCCCGGAATTCCATCGTCCCCTCGGTGACCAGCTCAATGGTCTCCGGCTCCTGCTCGCCGTAGCGCTGGCGTCCCTGAATGGAAAGAACCACGTCCCGCTTCATCGGAACGCCTCCACGGCCAACCGCAGCAACTCATCAATGAGCTGGGAATAGGGAATCCCGCTGGCCTCAAACAGCTTGGGATACATGGAAATGGAGGTGAATCCCGGCAGGGTATTGATCTCGTTGAACACCACCCGGTTCTCGTCGTGGGTCACGAAGAAGTCCACCCGGCTTAAGCCCTGACAGCCAACGGCGTTGTAGACCTTCACTGCCGTCTCCCGCACCACTTCCTCCACCTCGGCAGGGATGCGGGCGGGGATATACGCCTTGGAGGTCTCGGTGAGGTACTTGGCGTCGTAGTCATAGAATTCCGCGCCGGAGTCGATCTCGCCGCAGATGGAAGCCATGGGGTTATCGTTGCCCATGACGGCCACCTCGATCTCCTTGCCGTTGACGAACTCCTCCACCAGAATCTTCTTATCGTACTTTCCGGCATAGCGAAGGCCGCTGCGCAGAGCGTCCCGGTCGCCGACCTTGGAAACGCCCACGGAGGAGCCGGTACCGGCGGGCTTGACGAACATGGGATAGCGGAAGCGGTTTTCCAGCAAATCCAGAGTGTTCTCCATATGGTTTTCCAGCTCGCCCGCCCGAACCAGCTGCCAGGCCGCCTGGGGGACGCCCGCCTGATCTGCCACCAGCTTGGTCAGGCTCTTATCCATGGCAACGGCGGAAGCGGCAATATGAGGGCCGACATAGGGGATGCCCGCCATTTGCAGCAGTCCCTGCATGGCGCCGTCCTCGCCGTTCTCGCCATGGAGCACCGGGAACACCACGTCGATGCGCTCCCGCACCACGCAGTCGCCCTCGAAGCTCAGAAGCCCCTGTCCCCGGACGGGAGAAATGGTCGCCCGGCGGTTTTCGGGACAGCTTCTCCATTCACCGGTGACCAGCTTGGAATAGTCCTTGCCGCCGTAGAGTATCCAGTCCCCCTCCTTCGTGATGCCCACGGGGAACAGATTATACTTGCTTTCGTCAATGTGATTCAGCACGGACTCCGCCGAGCGCAGGGAAACCTCATGCTCCGGGCTCATCCCGCCGAAGAGAATACAAACACTGAGTTTTTTCACGTCATCGCCTCATTCTACCTGAAAATCCGCTGCCTTCCGCCGCAAAAAGCAGAGGCAACTCCACGATACTGCCGTAAATATATTTTTTACAATTTTCATCTGGAAATCCGAAACTTTGGTGCTATAATAGAGAGAATATAAGAGCGGCGCGGCGGCTGATACCCCGCGCTTTCCCGTGAGTGTGCTCCACGCGTTTTTTGAAAGGAGGGTATGTATGCAGATCAATCTGACACCGAAAGAATTCCGCCGGCTGCTGGATCTGGTGTACATCGGAAACTGGGTGCTGAACTCCACCCGGGGCGAAGACCGCTTCGCCGACTATGACAATCTGGAGAGCAAACTGTTTGCCCTGTCCCCCGCCCTGTCCGAGCATTGGAACGGAACCGTCGTTCCCTCCCGCGCCTATCAGGAAGGCGGGATTCACGAGGCCATCGCCTGCTATGAGGACAACGTTTTTTACGAAATTCTGGCGGAGGAACTTTCCCGCCGGGACATGGACTATCCGGAGATCACCGACGACAATTACGATGAGATCGTCACACGGATGGATCGGTACATGTCGGAATTTGAGCTGTCCGGCGTTGACCATCTGGTTCTGGATGAAGAAAACGCCTAAACCTCTGACGTGCCGGTTTCCCGGCACGTTTTTTTATTGCTCACCGCTGATCAGCGCTTCACCGGCACGGAAAATGTCGCCCGCGCCCATGGTGACCACAATGTCCCCCTCCCGGACGTTCTCCCGCAGATAGGCGGTGACGTCGGGCAGGGTCTCGCAATATACCGCACCGGGGATCTGCTCCGCCAGCTGGGCGGAGGAAATGCCGATGGTGTTCCGTTCCCGGGCGGCGTAGATCTCCGCCAGAACCACCACGTCGGCCTTTTTCAGCTCCCGGACGAAGTCGTCGAACAGCGCCTTTGTGCGGGAATAGGTGTGGGGCTGGAAGGCCAGCACCACCCGCTTGTAGCCCATGGAGCGCACGGCTTCCAGGGTCGCCCGCAACTCGTCGGGATGGTGAGCGTAGTCGTCATAAACATCCGCGCCGTTGAACTTGCCCTTGAACTCCATGCGCCGTCCCGCGCCGTGGAAGGACTGGATGCCCTTGGAGACCGTCTCTCCGGGAATGCCCATCATCCACGCGGCAGCCGACGCCGCCAGAGCGTTCATGGCATTGTGCCTGCCCAGAACGCCCATGTCCAGATGGCAGTAGTATTTCCCGTCGCAGATCACGTCAAAGTGCCGCCAGTCGGGGTGCATATTGGCCGCGTGAATGCGGTTTCCTTCCCCAAGGCCGAAGGAAACATAGTCAATACCCTCCATGGCCTGCACCGTATGGGGGTCGTCGCCGTTGGCGACCACGCCGAAGGTGGCCAGAGACGCAAACTTGTGGAAGGATTTCTGGATGTCCGCCAGATCTTTGAAATAATCCAGATGATCCGCCTCCACGTTCAGCACGATCGCCAGCGTGGGGAAGAAATTCAGGAAGGAATCACAGTATTCGCAGCTTTCCAGCACGATGGTGTCCCCGTGGCCGACCCGGTGTCCCGCGTGCAGCAGGGGCAGGTAGCCGCCGATCATGACCGTGGGATCCATATCCGCTTCCATGAGGATATGGGTCACCATGGACGTGGTGGTGGTCTTTCCGTGTGTGCCGGAAACGCAGATGGCGTTATGGTAGGACTTCATGATCTCGCCCCATGCCTGCGCCCGCTCAAACACGGGGATGCCTGCGGCACGGGCGGCAGCGATCTCCGGGTTATCATTGTGGGCGGCGGCAGTGCGGATGATGCAGTCCGCGCCCTCAATATTCTCCGCCCGGTGTCCGATGGCGACGGGAATGCCCTGTTCGATCAGCTCATCCGTGGACACGGATGCGTTCATATCCGAACCAGTGACCTCCATGCCCATGCCCTTCAGCACCAGACCCAGCGGCCGCATGGATACGCCGCCGATCCCCACAAGATGCACATGATGGCCGGGCGTCAGATATTCCGTGATTTTCTTACTATTCAGCATGTATGTCAGTTCCCCCACAGGTGATCCTGCCCCGGCCGGACCCGGGGAATCTCTGATTCCCTTACGCCGGAGCACAGAACGAAATTTTTCCGCAACTTTTAGCATTATACAACATTGCCTTGAATTTTACAACCACAAAAAGCGGGCGAAGGGAAGTTTTTCGTCATAATCTTCCTTATTTTCCGAAAAATCCCCTCATTACACCCGCCGTATCACGCCGCAGGCGATTTTTTGCCCGCGTTTCCCGCCGGTTGGGTGTGAAAATCGTCCGCGCTTCCGTGAATGACCACCGTCCGCCCAACCACCTCGCAGGGCGTGAATCTGCCCGTCTCCACCGCGAGAAACGCCCGACCACCCATGCTGAGCAGCGGCGGCAGGTCTCCCGCGTGACGGGGATGCTCCCGGGCGTCCGGGTTATAATGTCCTCCGGTATCCGAAAAGTCCGTACCGCCGCAACCGCTGCCCTCGTGGATGTGAAAGGCGAAAAAGCCGGTATCGTTTTCCGGAAGCCCACTGACCTCCGCCGTCACCAGCGTGCCGCCGGGTATGGCGTAAAACCGCACCGTCCCCTTGAGCTTCGGCGCACCCATGCCGCCCCGGACGCAGGCGATCGCCTGCGGATTCGTGGATGGAATTCTCATAATCTAAGCACCTCCTGACCATTCTATGCACAGCGCTTCTTTCCTGTCCCCAAATTGTCGAAAATTGGCGAAAGGAAGTGAATTGAAAATTGAGTGCAGCTGTGATATTCTATATCCATCGGAAGGTGGGAGACATATGGACGCAATGAAGCTGTTGATTGCGGATGGAAACGAGGAATTCCGGCGGGCGCTTGCCGCCGAGCTGCAGGGGGCATACCATGTCCGGTGCTGCGGCGACGGGAAAGAGGCACTGTCGCTTCTGCGTTCCTTTGTCCCTGACGTTCTGGTGCTTGATCTGATGCTTCCCGAGCTGGACGGCATCAGTCTGCTGCAATCCGCCGCCAGTGCCGGACTGTGTCCCATGGTGCTGGTGACCTCCCGCTTTTATAACGATTATATTCTGGGCGCCCTTGGCGAGCTGAGCGTGGGCTACATGATGCGAAAGCCCTGCGATATCCCCGCTACCGCGGCCAGAATCGGCGACCTGAGCCGCCATATCCGCGCGCCGCTGGTAACGCCGCCCGACCCTCAGACGCAGGTGACCAATCTGCTGCTTTCCCTGAACATTCCTTCCAAACTCCGGGGCTACGCATACCTCCGGGAAGCCATTCCGAGGATGATGAAGGACCCCGACCAGCCCATTACAAAGGTGCTGTATCCGGCGGTGGGCGCGGTCTTCGGCTGCAAGGGCACCCACGTGGAGCGCTCCATCCGAAGCGCCATCGATACCGCATGGAAGCAGCGGGACGACCGTGTCTGGCAGCGGTATTTCCGCGTCGGCTCCGACGGCGTCATTCCCCGCCCGTCCAACGCCGCCTTCATTTCCCGTCTGGCAGACGCTCTGCGGCTGAATCAGGACGCCGGAAACAATGAGGGAACCTCTGATTAAATCGGCAAGAGCCGTGAGCGAGAGATTTTTCGGCCAATCGAGGTATCGAAAACGGAGGAATACTGTATGTATTTCCCGTTTCCGGTACCGAAGAGTGGGCGAAAAAGATCCGCTCACGGCCGCAGACGATTTATTCAGAGGCTCCTGAGGAATGAATCGGAAAAATGGACATACCCTAATGATACCAACTGACTTGGAGGCGCTGTCATGAAAAAGCAAACCTCTCCCCCTAACCGCCGCGGCAGGCTCGTACTGCTGTGCTTCGTGCTGGGGCTGATCCTGATCGTGATGCTTGTGGGAACGGTCTACTTACAGCACCTGCTGGGGCGCATCCACTATGTGGATTCCGGCACCGCCCCGACCCTTTCCCCGGAGGAGCTGGACGCCTATCTCGCCACCCAGCCGGAGGAGATCAACACCGCCCCCACCATGGACCCCGAGGACGTCACCTTCCCGGACTACGACGCCGACATCGGCAGGGACAGCGACATCATCAACATTCTGCTCATCGGTCAGGACCGCCGGGAGGACGAGACCAGGGCGCGTTCGGATTCCATGATCCTGTGTACCTTCCGCAAATCCGAAAAGAAACTGACCATGACTTCCTTCCTCCGGGATACCTATGTCAAAATCCCCGGCTACGGCCAGAACCGGATCAATGTGGCCTACGCCGCCGGCGGAATGTCCCTTCTGAATAAGACTTTGGAAAACAATTTCGGCGTCCACATCGACGGCAACGTGGAGGTGGACTTCTACCAGTTTGCCGACATCGTCGATCTTCTGGGAGGCGTGGAGGTAGACCTGCGCAACGACGAAGCCCAATGGGTCAACCGGGAGACCGGCAGCGGCCTTTCCGAGGGAACAAATCTCCTGAACGGTCAGCAGGCACTGGCCTACGCCCGCATCCGCAAACTGGATGCCGACGGGGATTTCAGCCGGACGAACCGCCAGCGCAAAGTCATCACCGCGCTGCTGGATGCCTACCGGGACACCAATCTTTCCTCCGCCCTGTCCCTTCTGGAGCAGGTTCTCCCCCTGATCACCACGGACATGACAGACAGGGAGATCCTCGGCTACGCCGTCAGCCTCTTTCCTCTGATGACCGGCGGAGAGGTCGTCAGCCAGCACATCCCCGCCGCCGGAACCTATGCCAGCCGCAATATCGACGGCATGGCAGTGCTGGTGGCCGATCTGGAAGCCAACCGGCAGGTGCTGAAAGACACTCTGGGCGGATGACCCGCACTATGTCCCGTTTCATAAATGGAAATATTTTCCTGTAATTTTCCCCCTGAATGTTTCATGTTCTGGATTTTTGTTTCATGATGCCAAAAAATATTTGTAAAATTTTTTGTAAACACGCATTATCCGAATTGACAAGTTCCGCAATTCAAGGTATAATGGGCGATGACTGAGAAATAATAAGAAGGTGCGAACATGGAACTCACGAGAAGCGAAATGGAAATCATGGATGTCCTCTGGGAAACCGGAAAGCCCCTGTCCCGTGCGGATTTGTTGGAGCATACCGAGGAAAAGACCTGGAAGGACAGTTCCGTACACATACTGCTCAACAGTCTGCTGCAGAAGGAGGCCATTCGGGAGGCCGGCCTTGTGAAGCGCGGCAAAACCTTTGGCCGCGTATTCGCACCGACCATGACCCGGGAGGAATACTTTGCCAACACCATTTTCAGCCATCGCCACAAACCGGAACCGGTAGGTCTGTTCAAGGCGCTGCTGAAGCGGGAGGAAGTCACTCAGGCAGATTTACAGCAACTTCTGGAGCTTGTGCAGAAAGAAATACGGTAAATGATCGACGGAGCCGTTTATACGGCTCCGCTTTTCTTTTATGCAGGCATTCCGCAGCCCGATTTTCTGTACGGTTCGGGTACACGTTTTGCTTCCGACCTCCATAGAATATCAGTATCACACACAACTGCCCGTCCTTTGCCGTTCCCTTTTCGTAGAAAATTGCACAAAAATAATTGAATATTGCACCAAATTTGCCAAATCTGATTGACAACGCCCGACACGGGGTGTATAGTAGGGGCGTTATCACGACTTAGCCTCAAGGAAACTCTGATTAAATCGGTGAGGGCTGGCGGCTGAAGATTTTGACTCAGCCGAAAGCGATTTATTCAGAGGTTCCTCAGGTCAAATGGAGGAAATATCCATGTTAAAAACCGCTGAATTATACGACATGTCCCACACGCTGGCAGGCGCTTATCTCTCCGGATTTGAGTACCCTTGGCAGGCGCTGAAGGGCATCAAAGAGCTGATCTTAGCCCTCGGCCCCACACTGGGCGAGGACTATACGGAAGTGTCCCCCACCGTCTGGTTACATAAGACCGCCGCAGTCGCCCCCACCGCCTTTCTGGGCGCGCCCTGCATCATCGGCGCGGGCACCGAAGTGCGCCACTGCGCCTTCATCCGCGGCTCCGCTCTGGTAGGCGAAGGCTGCGTGGTGGGCAATTCCGTGGAGCTGAAAAACGCAATTCTTTTTGACAACGTGCAGGTTCCCCACTTTAATTACGTGGGCGACAGCATTCTGGGCTACAAGTCCCACATGGGCGCTGGCAGCGTCACCTCTAACGTCAAGTCCGACAAGACGCTGGTCGTGGTGAAAAACGGCGAAGATCAGGTTCCCACGGGGCTGAAAAAGTTCGGCGCCATGCTGGGCGACTTCGTGGAGGTCGGCTGCAACAGCGTCCTGAATCCCGGCACCGTCATCGGCCCCCACTCCAACGTCTACCCCACCTCCTGCGTCCGGGGCATGGTTCCCGCCAACAGCATCTGGAAAACCGGCGGAATTATTGTCGCCAAAAAATAATGTTTTCGGGACATTTCCCGGCCATCAGAAAGTGAAAGGAGTCCATTTCCATGGGCAAATATTTTGGAACCGACGGCTTCCGGGGAGAAGCCAACTGCAATCTTACCGCTGACCACGCTTTCAAGGTCGGGCGTTTTCTCGGCTGGTACTACACCCAGCTGAAGCGCCGCTCCGGCTCTGACGGCTCCGCCAGAATCGTCATCGGCAAGGATACCCGCCGGTCGAGCTATATGTTCGAGTACAGCCTTGTTGGCGGTCTGGTAGCCTCCGGCGCAGACGCCTATCTGCTGCACGTCACCACCACCCCCAGCGTGGCCTTCGTCGTCCGCACTGAGGGCTTCGACTGCGGCATTATGATCTCCGCCAGCCACAACCCCTACTACGACAACGGCATCAAGCTCATCAACAACTTCGGTGAGAAGATGGATGAAAGCGTCATCAGTCTGGTGGAAGCGTATCTGGACGGCAATCTGGAGGCTTTCGGCCGGAAATGGGAGGAACTGCCCCTTGCCAAGCGCGACCAGATCGGCCGCACCGTTGACCATGTTGCCGGACGAAACCGCTACATCGGCTATCTCATCAGTCTGGGCATGTACTCCTTCAAGGGCGTGAAGGTTGGCTTGGACTGCGCCAACGGTTCCTCCTGGAACATTGCAAAATGCGTTTTTGACGCGCTGGGCGCCAAGACCTACGTCATCAATGCCGCCCCCGACGGCTACAACATCAATCAGAACGCGGGTTCGACCCACATTGAGGTTCTGCAGCGCTACGTGGTAGAGAACGGGCTGGACGTGGGCTTTGCCTACGACGGCGACGCCGACCGCTGCCTGTGCGTGGACGAAAAGGGCAATATCGTCACCGGCGACCACATCCTGTACATCTACGGCAAGTACATGAAGGAGCGGGGCAAGCTCCTGGGCAACACCGTCGTCACCACCATCATGTCCAACTTCGGCCTGTACAAAGCCTTCGACGAGCTGGGCATCGGCTACGCCAAGACCAAGGTGGGCGACAAATACGTCTACGAATACATGATGGCCAACGGCTGCCGTCTGGGCGGCGAGCAGAGCGGTCACATCATCTTCTCCAAATACGCCTCCACCGGCGACGGTATCCTCACCAGCCTGAAGATCATGGAGACGATGATGGCGAAGAAGAAGACCCTGAGCCAGCTCTGCGAAGGCTTCACCTTCTATCCTCAGGTGCTGAAAAACGTCCGGGTGGCCGACAAGGCCGCGGCGCAGGGCGATCCCGACGTGCAGAAGGCCGTCGCGGAGGTCACCGCCAAGCTGGGCGACACCGGGCGCATTCTGGTGCGGGAATCCGGTACCGAGCCGGTCATCCGGGTCATGGTGGAAGCCGAGAGCAAGGACGTCTGCGAGCAGTACGTGGATTCCGTGATCGAGGTCATCCGCGCCAAGGGTCACTGCGTGTAATAATGATTTTGCCCCCAAACCGCATGGTTTGGGGGCATTTCCGTTAAAATTCCCCGGCTGTGCCGGGGAATTTTTGCTGTCCTTATGGAATTGCCGAGTAGGTGCCGCCCGTTATGGCGTACCCCTCCCCCGGCTTTGGCTGCCACTGGTAGCGGTTCTTCCCTTCCTCCGGGAAAAGGCTGGCCATGATCGCGGCAATGACGCCGCCGTGGGTCACGATCACCGTGTTTTCTTTCCGGCTTTCCAGTGCCATGTACGCTGCCAGAACGCGCCTCGTCATCTGTTTGCCGCTTTCGCCGCCGGGGGGTGGGTTGATCTCCGGATCGCGGGAGAGCCATGTCTGGTAGGCCGGTTCGTCTTTCAGCATCTCATAGCTTTTCATCTCAAACGCGCCGAAGTCGATTTCCCGGAAATCCCTCACGACCTCGTAGGGGACGCTGCCAAACAGAAGCGCCAGCGTTTCATTGCACCGCCGCATTCCGCTGGTGATAAAGCGTGCCGCGCCCACGTCGATGGGAGGGCGATTCGCCAGCGCTTCCCTTCCCGCTCTGGATAATGGCAGGTCGGTGCTGCCGCAGTAGAGGTGCTGCTCATTGGCAAGGGTGCGGCCATGGCGAATGAGAAAAATGGTCATTTCAGCCGTTCCTCCAATCCGCAGAACAAGCGGCTGACCCGGGCTGCTTCTCCGGACAGATACCGGCAAAGTAGCCCATTCATCTGCCGCCACGCCCGCATTTCCGCCCCCATGGGCACCACGCCCGCGGAGATATCCTCACAAATAAGAATGCTGTCTTGCCACTGCTCCCGGCGGGACTGGAAAAACGCCACGGCGTCCACCCCCGACTGCACACACCAAAGGGTAAATTCCTCGATACGGTCAATACACCGTCTGGAAAAGTCGATTTCTCCGCCGGTACAGGTAAAAACATCGCTTTCACTCAGGCCAAAGGCGGACTTCGCAAAATCCAGCTTTCCCTGATAAGCGCCGCCGATGATCAAAACCATAATACCCTCCTACAAAAGCGCGTAGACCGCCACGGCGCACAGTTCGCCAATGGTCAGCGCGTACCCTGCAATGTCGCCGTTCATGCCGTCCAGAGACTTGTACCCCCGACGCAGCGCGAGAGCATACCCGGCAAGGCACCCGACCGGCGCAAAACCGTACTTTCCGCAAATGAAAAATCCCGCCGCCAGATACGTGGCCAGCATTCCCGTCAGAATCCACAGCTGCGCCTTTGGCTTTTCTTGCCCGGCGTACTGGCTGGAGGACATGGGGCGAAGCCCTGTCACCGCCAGCGCCGAGCAACACCGGCTGACCGCCGGGATAAACAGCAGAATCCGGAAATCCGCCCCTTCGGAGGCGGCAGAAAAGAACGCAAACTGGCTGAGCATCAGCAGGCACAGTCCGATTACGGCGAAGGAACCGACATGGGAATCCTTCAGAATCGCCCGGCGCTTTTCCAGATCCCGCCAGGATTTCACCGCGTCGGTGACGTCCATGAATCCGTCCAGATGGATGAACCCCGTCAAAAGGAAGGGGCACGCGCACAGCGCCAGTCCCCCGACCAGTGCCGGGAGCTTCAAAAAGCGGACAGCCCAGGCAAGCGCCGCCCAGACAAGCCCGATTTCCAGCCCAACCACGGGCAGAAACAGAAGCATTTTTCCCCTCGCCTTCTCGTCCCAGAGCCGTCCGGGAAACGGAATTGCGCAGAACATGGACTGGCACATGGCAAAGGCGCAAAGATAGGTTTTCACAGCGGCAATGCCCCCTTGTAAAGCTTCGGATTCCCCGCCGCCACCTCGGCGACGACGTCGCAGGCCGCCGCCAGACGGCGGTCAATGGCGGCCAAACACTTACGGTAAAGCTCCGTGGTCTCGTCGTAGCGCTGGGCGTCGGAGTAAATAAAATCGCTGACGACCACCGCGTTTTTCACGGTTTTCGCAAAGGCGATCAACTCGTCGGCGCACCGGTTCGCCCCGTCCAAATCCAGCTGCCAGTTCTTTTCCGCGGGAAACATGGCGTTTTGCAGCAGCGCCGTGGCGCTGTCCACCAGAAACGTGCCGTCCCTGTCCGCAGTATCCAGACAGGACAGCATATTTTTGCTGCACTCAATGGTCTCGAAGCCCAGCCCGTCCCGGTCGGCAATGTGCCGCTGGATGCGCGCCAGATCTTCCTCGTCCGTGGGGATCATCGTCGCCACGTAGTAGCGCTTTCCCGCTCCGGACAGCTTCACCGCAAGTTCCTGCGCCAGCGTGGATTTTCCGTTTTTCGCGCCGCCGGAAAGGAAAATCGTCATGCTTTCCCCTCCACGGTAAACTGGTCGCCCTGACGTATCTCGTCCAGATACCCGTCGTCTATCCCCGCCTGATCGAAGGTCGCCATGTCGTTCATAACGGCGCAGGCGGCGGAAAGCACCTGAAAGGCCAGCGGACACCCGCTGCCCTCCCCCAGACGCATTCCCAGCAGGAACAGCGGCTCCAGGTTCATGGCCTCCATGGCAAGGCGGTAGCCGATCTCAAAGGACGCATGGCTGGGGACGAGATAATCCCGCGCCCGGGGACACAGCCGCACCGCGCACAGCGCCGCTACGGCGGAAATAAACCCGTCGATGACCACCGGACGGCGGGTCGCCGCCGCCCCCAGAAACGCGCCGCACATGGCGGCAAGGTCAAAGCCGCCCACCTTGGCAAGCACGTCCACCGGGTCGTCCCTGTCGGGACGGTTCACTTCGATTGCCTGACGGATGATTGCTTTCTTCCGCAGGAAGCTCTCGTCGGTCACGCCGCCGCCCCTGCCGGTGACGGTCTCCACCTCCGCCGAAAGCAGCACCGCCAGAACGGCGGAGGATGTAGTGGTGTTGCCGATGCCCATTTCCCCCACGCCGAGGGCATCGGCGTCGGTCTCGGCGGCGAGCTTGGCACCGGTGAGGATGGCCGTGACCGCCTGCTGCCGGGTCATGGCGGGGCCGCTCGCAATATTCTGCGTGCCGTAGGCAATTTTCCGGTTCAGCACCGCTTTCTCTTTGATATCGGCATTGACGCCCACATCGCAGACGGTGATGCCGCTGCCGAAATGTTTCGCAAGAACGCTTGCGCCGGTTTTTCCACGGGTCAGATTCACCGTCTGCATCAGCGTCACGGACTGGGGTGCGCTGGACACGCCCTCCGCCACCACGCCGTTGTCGGAGGCAAATACCAGAAGATGGGTCTTCTCCATTTTATTATGCACCCGCCCGGTGATGCCCGCCAGCTGGACGGACAGGTCTTCCAACCGCCCCAGACTTCCGGGGGGCTTTGCAAGCTGCGCCTGACGCTCCCGCGCCTTTTCCATAGCGGCGTCATCCAAAGGGGAAACGGCGGAAAGCAGTTTGTTCAGTTTTTCTTCCATGTTCACCCCTCCAAAATACGCTCTTCCAGCATCCAGCTGACCGCCGGTGCCGCCTGAAGCACTTCCAGTGTAAAAGTCGCCTCCGGGCAGAGCGTCTGCGCCTGCCGGAGCAGCGCGGCCATGGAGATCGTTCCCTCTCCCGGGGCGCAATGGGTATCCTGAGAGCCGTCATTGTTGTGGATATGGAAATGGGAGAGAAATTCCGCGCAGGCGCTCACCCATTCCTCCACGGGAACCGGGGAGTAAGCGTTCACATGCCCCACGTCCAGACACATCCGCAGCCGGGGGTTGTCCACCTCCCGGAAAATCTCGGTCATCATCTCCGGCTGCTCCTCCAGCACGTTTTCCAGCACGATGTCCACGCCGGGGTCTTCCTTCAAAAAATCCTTCCAGAAAACAATGGACTGCTCCGTATACCAGCAGGGGTAGTACAATCTTTCGTTGAAGCCCCCATGAATGATGATCTTCCGGGCATCATACCGCCGCGCAAGCGCGATCGCCTGCCGGTAGCGGAGCGCCGCCAGCTCCCGTGCTTTCGGGTCAACGGCGCAGGGGAACAGCTCGCTGAAGGGCGCGTGCAGCAGTCTCCTGCCCACGCCTGTTAGTTCCTCGGTCACAGCAGCGTGGGTCGTCTCGAACTGCTCATCCATGTTCCACGCTGTGCAGTATTCCGCGATTTCCAGCCCCAGGCCGTGCCGCCGGGCTTCCTCCGCGGCGTCCGGGGCAATGGTGGAAAGAAACAGCTGGTCTTTTTTCATGTTTCCTTCCCTCCCTCATCATCCAGAATTCCGTATTTTGTTTTGATCCGGTCAAGCTTTTCCAGCAGGGGCTTCCCCAGAACCAGAAGTACGATTGCCGTGGCGACAGCCTGTCTCAGGTTCACCGGGAACCCGGAAATATAGAACGCCATGGCTCCCTTGAGGGTGATTCTGGACATCACCAGGAACACCGAGCAGGTGTCCAGCAGCGGCCCGACAAAAAACGTCACCGCCAGAAATCCGAAAATCCCCATCACCACCGGCTTGCGGGGAAGTCTGCCCTCGGCGAACACAAAGCCCGCCAGCATCCCGCCCGCGCCGTAGGCCATCATCTGCCACGGCGTGTAGGGGCCTTGGCTGTAGAAGAAATTGCTTGCCAGTGCGCTGATTGCCCCCACCAGAAAGCCCGATTCCGGGCCAAAGGCAATCCCCGCGATCATGATAATGCCGAAAATTGCCTTGAAGCTGGGGATGGGAATGGCGACCCGCCCGGCTACCGCCAGCGCGCACATCACTGCCAGCACCACCAGCTCCCGCGCCTGAGGTCTGCGCCCCTCAAAGGCCAGAAAGAAGGGGATCAGCAGCTCCACGATCACCAGCGTGCTGGTGACATAAAACGCCCGTCCGGAAAGTCTGCTGCCCACGATCAGCGTCAGGGGAATCAGCACGAAAAAAACGATCAACGTGGCAATACGGGACTTTTTCATGCCTTTGTCTCCCGGTTTTGTTTGTAAAGATCCACTACATCCTCCGCCGTGACCGCGTTCCGGAACACATGGCGGCTCATACGGTTTGCGGCAGTGGTGTAGAAGCTGTTCGCGCCGAAGAACCGGCGGGGCGTATCCGTGGTCAGGACCTGCCCGTCAAAGAACATGCTCACCTGATCGGCGTACCGGGCGCAGAATTCCACGTCGTGGGACACCATGACGATGGTGATGCCCTTCTTTTTCAGCTCCGTCAGGATGGACGCAAAGGTCTCCTTGAAGAAGCTGTCGATGCCCTTGGTCGGCTCATCCAGCAGGAGCAGCTGCGGCCGGGTAAGCAGCACCTTCGCCAGCGCCGCTCGCTGCTGCTCACCGCCGGACAGATCGTAGGGATGGCTCTTCAGCAGAGACGTGATCTGACAGATTTCCGCCGTTTCCCGGATATCCTGCTCGTTTTGCGTCATTTCCTGCAAATCTTCCAGCACCGTTTTCTTGACGAACAGGCTCTTGGGGTCCTGAGGAAGCATGGCGAGGCAGCCCCGGAACAGCTCCTGCTGCTTGTATTTTTCCACCGGCTTTCCCAGCACCTTCACCTTGCCCCGATAGGGTCTGCAAATGCCGCAGACGGCTTTCAGTGTTGTGGATTTTCCCGCGCCGTTGCCGCCCACGATGGCGTGAAGGCTTCCCTTCGCCACCTCGACGCTGGCCCCCCGGAGAACGTCCGGGCTGTTCTTTTCATAGCGGAACCACAATTCTTTCAGCGAAAGAGCGATTTCGCCGTCTTCTTCGGTCTGGGGCTGTGCCGGAAGCTCGGTGATTTCCGGCGGGTTCGGGAAAATATCGCTGAGCCAGTTTCTGCCCTCCCGCACGGTCAGGGGGCACTCCCCCGCCCCGCCGCTGCCGTAAAACACCCGCACCGGCGTGGGCATGGCGGTAAACATATCGTTCTTTTCCTCCCAGAGCCGCTTACCGATGTTCCGTGGGGTGTCGTTGGCGATCACTTTTCCGCCGTCCATCACGATGGCGCGGTCAGCGTAGGGGAAAATATCCTCCACCCGATGCTCCGTAATGAGGATGGTCGTTCCCAATTCTGCGTTGATCTTCCGCAGGGTGTTCAGAAAATCCGAAGCCGCAATGGGGTCAAGCTGGCTGGTGGGTTCGTCCAGGATCAGAATTTCCGGCTGCATGGCCATGATGGACGCCAGGTTCAGCAGCTGCTTCTGTCCGCCGGACAGATTGGCCACGTCTCTGTGGAACCAGTCCTGAATGCCGAAATAGCAGGCCATTTCCGCCACCCGGGCGCGCATAGTCTTCTGGTCGCAGCCCAGGCTTTCCAGCCCGAAGGCCAGCTCATGCCAGACCTTGTCCGTCACGATCTGATCGTCCGGATTCTGCATGACGAAGCCCACCTTCGCGGCCTGATCCCGCTGACTCATATCTTTCAGCGAAACGCCGTTGATGCGGATGTCCCCGCTTCGCTTTCCGTGGGGCGCAAGCACCGATTTCAGGTGCCGCAGCAGCGTTGTTTTGCCGCTGCCGCTTTTGCCGCAGAGTACCACATACTCCCCCCGCCGGATGGTCAGGCTGACGTTGGACAATGACGGTCTGCCGGCGGAAGGGTAGGAAAAGGTCAGATTCTCGATCTCGATATGTGCCATTGAACGGCCTCCTTCATGTGTAGTGCAGAGGGGATAAAGAGGTAAGCGCAGTAGGCAATAAAGCCCGGCGCGTAAATGCCGGTAACGGGCTGAATGGCAAGCTTCGGCGTAAACTCCGCCGCCGCGCCGCCCATGGCGGCCGCCACTGCGGCCACACCCGCAAGGGTGAGCATCACTGCAAGAAGCGTCCAGTCCAGCGCCTTCATCCGGTAGATCTGAAAGCTTGTGCGTTTGGCTGTGCCGTAGCCCCGGGCGCGCATGGAGTCCCCGGTCACGATGCTGCCCTCCAGCGTCCAGTCCGTCAGGGCGGACAATGTTCGCATTCCGCTGGTGAGTTTTTCTTTCATGGTGCTGTTCTCCCCCGCGCCGAGACCGATGGATTTTCTCGCGCCCATGATTTGCCCCGCCTTGCGGATAAAGCTGGGGATCATCCGCAGCACCATCACCAGCAGCAGAGAGATCGCCGGGATCAGATTTCCGAACAGGCTTGTGAACTTATCGCTGGTCATGACCGCGTTATAGCAGCCGAACCAGAGCATCATCACCAGAAACACCCCGGCGATGGCCGCGCCGTAGAGCAGCGCCTCCACCGTGTAGGGTCTTCCGAACACATGAAACAGCACCCGCTCGCCGTAGGTATTGAACAGCGGGTTCACCACCGTCAGCGCGAGAAACATGGGCAGCAGCATGGCAATTCGCTTCCAGCCCGTCCGGCCGCTGAGCAGCAGATAGTAAGCCGCCGCGCCAATCGCCCCCGCGATCAGGTACGCCGGGTGCTGGATCAGCACGCTGAAACCAATGGCTCCCACAAAAAACAGAAAATTCACCGCCGGGTGGCAGTTGGAAAAAGCGTCCGCAGTCATAGCATCCCCCAAAAAGAAAAAGTCCCCAAATGGGGACTTCACAAAAACCTCCGGCAGGCATCCCCAAGAGCCTTCCGGGAAAAACGTCAGGTCACCGTGTTCCGGCTCTGGACGCCATTTGCCGAAAGTCTTCTCAGGATGTTCCCAATGACTTTCCGCGGCTCAACTGTCCATCTACGGCGGCTTGGTACCGCTGGGATTGCCCCATTCCAATGTGTGACCCGACTTTGTGTTTTTATTCTATGCAGCATATTCTATCATAATCTCCGAAAAACTGCAATGTCTTTCGGCCGCGCATCGTGATTTTTTCCGATTGAAAAAAATGGGAATCTATGCTACAATATCTGCGCTGTTTGTGAATACCAAATAGCGAACCCCTTCACGCAGCCGTTTCAAGGCAGGCGGGAAAGGAATAACATGATAGGAGAATTGTTATGAACAAATTCAGCATGAAAAAGCTGCTGTCCATCCTTCTGTGCATCGCGCTGATCGCGGCATTGGCGCTTTCCACCGTTGGATGCAGCAAGAATGACAAAACTGAGCCTGTGGCCTCCGCCGAGGCTTCCGGCGGCACCGTTTCCATGGGCGAGGGCGAAACCATGTTCCTGTTCAACGTGGTCGATCCCGAAGGCAAGGAGAGCCATTTTGAAATCCACACCGATGAGAAGACCGTTGGCGCGGCGCTGCTGTCCCTTGGCCTGATCGCGGGCGAGGACAGCGAGTACGGCCTGTATGTCAAGACCGTCAACGGCATCACCGTGGACTACGATCAGGACGGCAAGTACTGGGCATTCTATGTGGACGGCGAGTACGCCGCCACCGGCGTAGACTCCACCGACATCACCGCCGGCGCGACCTACACCTTCAAGGCAGAGTAATTTCCGGGCGCAAAGCAGCCGGTAAGATGGTTTTAACCGTCTTACCGGCTCTTTTCTGTTGCAATTCGGGAAAATCATCGTATAATGGTAGTGATATTTTACGGAACAGGAGAAAACGCAATGGAAAACGGCGCGGTGTATTTGAAAAAGGGCGAGGGGCGCAGCATGAAGGCGGGCGGCCCATGGGTATATGACAACGAGGTGGAGCGCATCGAGGGCGAGCCGCTGGACGGGGATGTTGTCTCCGTCCACGACTACAACGGTTTCTGTCTGGGCAAGGGCTTCCTGAACCGCCGCTCCAAGCTCCGGGTGCGGATGCTGACCCGGAACCGGAATCGGGAAATCGACGAGGCTTTTCTCAGAATGCGGGTGGAGAACGCCTGGGAATACCGGAAAAAGGTGGTGGACACCGGCAGCTGCCGGGTGATTTTCGGCGAGGCGGATTTCCTGCCCGGTCTGGTGGTGGACAAGTTCTCCGACGTGCTGGTGGTGCAGTCTCTTGCGCTGGGCATGGATCGGTATAAGTCCTTCATTCTGGAAACCCTGAAAGAACTGATGGCGAAGGACGGCATTTCCATTCGGGGAATTTACGAGCGCTCTGACGCAAAAGTGCGGGAGCAGGAGGGAATGCCCCGGGTCAAAGGCTTTCTGTCCGACCCCTTTGACACCAAGGTGGAGATTGTGGAAAACGGCGTCAGATATTTCGTAGACGTGGCCGAAGGACAGAAAACAGGCTTTTTCCTCGATCAGAAATACAACCGCAAGGCCATCTGGCCGCTGTGCCCCGGTGCGGAGGTGCTGGACTGCTTCACCCACACCGGCTCCTTTGCCCTGAACGCGGGTCTCGCCGGGGCGCGCCACGTGCTGGGGGTGGACGCTTCGGAGCTAGGCGTAGCACAGGCCCGGGAGAACGCCGCCCTCAACGGTCTTTCCGACCGGGTGGAATTTCTCTGCGCAGATGTGTTTGCGCTGCTGCCGGAGCTGGAAGCCAAGGGGCAGAAATTTGACCTTGTGATTCTCGATCCTCCGGCCTTCACCAAGTCCCGCGCCTCCGTGAAAAAGGCGGTGACGGGCTACCGGGAGATCAACCTCCGGGCAATGAAGCTTATCCGGGACGGCGGCTTCCTCGCCACCTGCTCCTGTTCCCATTTTGTGGACTACGCGCTGTTCACCCAGACCATCGGTCAGGCCGCCCGGAACGTCCACAAGCGGCTGCGTCAGGTGGAGTACCGCACCCAGGCGCCGGATCACCCCATTTTGTGGGACGCCGAGGATTCCTACTACCTGAAATTCTACATTTTTCAGGTCTGCGACGAGAAATAACAAACGGGAGCCATCACATTTTCGTGTGATGGCTCCCGAATTTCATACTTCGCGTCTTGCTCTATGGAACCGGTATTCCGTCCAGAATTCCAGCCCCATGGGCAGCAGACACAGCGCGGCGTAGCCGACGGCGGTCACTGCGCTTAAATTTTCCAGTGGTTTCCAGATGATTCTGGGGTTGTAAAACATCGTCGTCGCCCCAAGGATCGCCCCCATGGCAGTCAGGGTGATGCCGGAAAACAGCGCGATCACGAACGCCCTGTCCCGGTTGTCGAAGCGGTAGATGGAAAATGCCGTCCGTCCCCGAAGCAGACTGCCCTGGGAACGCATGGAGTCGGATTCCAGCGCCAGTGCGGAGATCATCCACGTGATCAGCATGGAGAACATCCGCAGGCAGTTGACAAGCCGCCGGAAAAGATTGCCCTGATTGCTTCCCCGGCCGATGCCCTTCTGGGCGAGGTTGATTTTTCTTGCCTCCCGGCCGATTCTCGGAATAAAGCGCAGCAAAATTGTGAGAAACAGCGACAGCCGTGGGCTGACCCTGCCGAACAGGTACAGCACCTTGTCGCTGGACACCACCCGGAACAGGCAGCTCAGCCACATGCACACTGCCGCCGCCCGCAGTCCCGTCACCATGCCGTACACGAAGCTCTCCACCGTCAGGTTGTTGCCGATGAAGTTCTGTTTCAGCACCGTCACGCCGAAATGGTGATAGCTGCTGTAATACAGGGCGAAGCAAACCACCAGCGGCAGCAGGCACAGGTTGAAGATAACCGCCCGTTTTCCGTTCCGCTTCATGCTGAACGCGAAGGCGCACAGGCAGGAGATGGCGAGAAACACCGGGTGCTGGAAGGCCACGCTTCCGTAAATGACGGCGGCAAAAAACAGGAAGTTCACCGCCGGATGGCAGCTTTCAAAACCCATCTTCGTCCTCCATCATCCCGTACTGCACCTTCACCCGGTCCAGCTTTTCCAGCAAAGGATTCCCGAAAATCACCATGGTCAGGAACGTGCAGACGCCCTGACTGAGGTTCACCCAGAAGCCGGACACATAACGGGGCCACGCCGTCCGCACATTGATAACCGACAGCTCCAGAAAAACCGAACAGGTGTCCAGCAGCGGCCCCACCAGCAGCAGCGTTGTCAGGAAACCAAACACGCCCATGACGACCGGCTTTCTCGGCAGTCTCCCCTTTGCGAACAGGAAGCCCGCCAGCAGTCCGCCAGCGCCGTAAGCAAACATCTGCCATGGAGTATAGGGTCCCTGACCATAGAAGAAGTTGCTGGCAAAGGCCGAGATCGCGCCCACAAGGAACCCGGTTTCGGGGCCAAAGGCAATACCCGACAGCATGATAATGGCGAAAATCGCCTTGAAATTGGGAATGGGAATAACCACCCGCGCGGCCACCGCCAGAGCGGACAGCACCGCGATGACCACCAGCTCCCGCGCCTGAGGCTTCCGGTTCTCGAAAGCCAGCAGAAACGGCACCAGCGTCTCAATCATGACCAGCGTGCTGGTGACATAGTAGGCGCGTCCGCTGAACCGCAGGCCGAAATAAATCGTTGCGGGGATCAGCAGCAGGAAGATCGGCAGCATCACGATATGGGACTTTTTCATTTTGCGGTCCCCTCCGTCATCCATCCGCCGCCCACATCCTTACCGAAGCCTTTGCAGGTGTAGCACCAGACGATATCGTCTCCGTTTTCCACCTTGCAGGCCGAGCAGCCGTAATTGGGGAACCAGTCGTTCACCTTGTACATCCAGCCGGATTCTTTGCCGCAGTCGAATTCATACAGGTGGTTGATACCCTCGATGTAGCTGCTGTCGTAAATGGGCGTCCAGCTGTATTCCAGCTGGATATCCGCCGCCGTACAGACCTTTTGCAGCACGTCAAAGACGGTATCCCCCTCAGTGAAGGAAACCTGCGTTTTGGGCAGGATCACCGCGTCTTTGGGAACATAGGGCGCTTTTTCCTCGTCCAGCGACCCCAGATTATCAAGAACGGTGTCGCAGACGATGGTGACGGTGCAGACATTCCCCTCCTGCCCCGGGGTGATGAGAGAATTGTCCGGAATCGCCGTAATTTTGTACAGGCTTCCCAGATTGCTGTCTTCCCCGCCCCGCAGGTGAAGCGCCGTCAGAACGCCGGTCACGGCGATCACGGCGATCAGCAGAACCATCACGATATTCCCAAGCCGCTTTTTCTTCATTCGCTGTTTCTCCCCGCGAAACTGTTTTTACGCCTCTGTCATTGTGTACAGGGTGGATTTTCCCTGCTCCGCCCGGCTCACGGCCACGAGGGCGTAGAAGCCCTGTTCCGTCGCCATCACGTCTTCTTCCCCATCGAGAATGTGCCGGAACGCGCCATTCTCCGTCCGGAATTCCAACAGCCTGCTTACCAGCGTGTTCCCGCCCTTGACGAACCGGGAATCGGTCAGGCTGACATCCAGCTCCGTCAGCGCCACGATCACCTGGGCGATGGACTCGCTGCTCTCCGAATCGTAGGCGACAAAGCCGCCGTTTTCTTCCTGCTGCTGAGACAGAACAGTCAGTCCCCGCTCCACCGCGTCCGCCACATCCTGCCGGTCGCGGTATTTGGCCAGCGCCTGCAGCGCCATGGCCGTGATGTCCGTCTCCGCGTCGCCCCCCGCGAACGACCATCCGCCGCCGGGAAGCTCCGCGTTCAGAATATAGTCCACATACCCGTCCCGCGTGGCCTGCGTGGTTCCGGCGGTGTTTTCCGGGATGTCATACGCCCCGCTGTCCAGCGCCAGCAGCGCGAAAATGGGGCCGTTGATCCCCTGAAATACCGTCTGATCAAAGTCCGCCAGAGGAACCAGCAGGTTGAATCCGCCAACGTCCGTGGCATTCTTCCCCAGCGCCGTCCACGCCAGAATCACACGGGAATACTCCGTGTACTTTTTCGCGTGGAGCACGCCGCCGTGTTCCGCCGTGTAGGCAGCCACGTTTTCGCCATAAACTTCAAAATATTCCTTCGGTACCGCAACGCCGGAGCGCGCCAGCCCGAATACGGCCCACTCGCCCCCCACGGAGCCGTAGGTTGGCTGCGGGATCTGCTCCATCAGCCATTGGGCAGTCTGTGTCAGTTCCTCATCCGTTACCGTACTTTGCCCCGCGGCCGTCCGGGTTTCCACAGCCGCAGCCGTTTCGGCAGTCTCCGTCTGCGGCTTGTCCGCGGCACAGCCGCAGACAGACAGCGCCAAGATAAGCGCCAGCAAAAGGGCGATCCATTTTTGATTCATAATCTATGCTCCTATTCTTTGGGAAGTCCTGTGTCCCCGGCTGCGATCTGGTCAGTGCTTCCCGTATCTTCCGTTTCCTTCGGGGCAGCCGCCGGGAACTCCTTCAGAGCTCCCGCGGCATACTGGAGAATCAGCACGGCGTCGCTGCTGTCAATGACGCCGTCGCCGCTGACATCCGCCGCCTTCAAAGAAAGTTCTGTATCAAGGCGCTTCGCTTCATAGTCCAGAATCATCTGGGCGTCGGCCTGATCGACCTTGCCGTCGCCGTTGACGTCGCCGAGAAGTCCATCGCCCACGGTCAGATTCAGCGTGACTGCGGGCACCATCGTCTCAACGCCGGAGGTCATCTCCGTTCCGTTTTCTTCATTATGGTACATGACATACGGGAAGGAAATGACAAACTCCCCGTCGCCGCCGTCCAGCGGGTCAGTCTTATACGTCACATAATCCGTAACGTCTCTCGTCTTTCCGTTGGCATAGACCGCGGTGACGACCATTCCGGCAGGGTCGAAGGTCTCCCCTTCCGCGTATGCCGTCTTTGTCGGCTGCTGGGTGATCTCAAGACGCTCAATGGCGCTTCCGTAGGCCATCAGCCGCGCCGAGTCGTTCTTGAAATAGACCGTGCCGTATTCGTCGGCGATGGGGCTGCAAATGGCATACTGCGCCTGATCGCCAGTGGGGGTGAACAGCGCATAGGCCGTCGTGCGGCCGCCCTCGGTGGTGACGTAATCCGGGGTCGTCTGTCCGGCTCTGTCCCGCAGAACCCGCAGCTTGCCGGGGGTCATGTTGTCGAAGAAATAGACGTACACACAGCCGCTTTCCTGCTCGTAGGCCGTGGTCAGCAGGCCGCTGGTCTGTGGGTAACCCTGCGTCTCCACGCGGTAGGCAATGCGCCTTGCAACCACGTCGATCACCGTGATGTTGTGGCCGGAGTACGGGGAAAACTGTCCCGCGCCGGAAACGCCCAGGTAGGCTCTGCCGCCATAGACCACAGGGGTCGATGTACTCATGGGAACGCCGCCCACGCCGTTTGCCAGATTCACGCTCCACTTATTCGTCAGCTTCCGGTCGCCGGTCACCTGAACGGAATAGAAGGTGCCGCCCTTGGAGGTGAAATAGTAGGCGTCCGTCCCGGCGTCGTAAACCACCGTACTGCGGATATCCGCGTTCAGGCCGTCCCAGCTGTCCAGCAGCTCGCCCGTCGTGGGGTCCAGAAGCAGCAGCCGGGAAGTCTGGCTGGTGTAGCCGTTTCCGCCGTCGTCCGTTCCCACCAGCAGGAAGTCGTCGGCCACGTAAGCGCCCGCCCAGTAGAAGCCGCCCTTGCTGGTATAGTACCAGGAGGCGCACTTGCTTTCTTTGGACTGCGCCGGGTCTTCATCGGTGATGGACAGGCAGACGAAGTTCGCGTTGCCGGTCTCGCTGTTCCAGAAGCCGGTGTAGAGATAGCCGTTTTTCACCTTCAGCGGGCAGTTGGGCTGTCCGCCCAGTTTATCCGTGTAGATCCAGAGAGATTCCAGTGTGGCCGCATTGAACGCCTGCACCGTGCCGCCGGACAGCGCCACGAAGACCATGCCGTCCGCGTAAACCGGCGGGGTGATGGAGAAGCTGGACTTGTGATCCATGTTTGCCTTTACCTTGACCTCGCCGCTTACGGTGTCCACGCGGTAGATCTTGTCGCCCGCGTAGGTGATGATATCTCCGTCCACCAGGATCGGGCTGCCCACGGCGTCCGAGTCAAATCCCACGCCCAGCTGGTTTGCCCAATACAAGGTGCCGTCCTGCGCCGCCGTTGGCAGCAATACGTCCGTGACGCCGTTATTGGTGGAAGAACCGCGGAAATCCGCCCACTGCGCCGGGATCGACGGGTCGATGGCGGGGTTGGCCGCCGCCGGATTCAGCGTCCAGACGATGGTCACCGCGCCGCCGCCCTCCGTCTCGGTGACGGGGTAGGTTTCCGTACCGTTGGAGATCACCAGCGCACCGGCATTGTCCCGGGTCACGGTCAGGGTGCCGGATACGGCTTCATAGCCGTATTTTGTCAGCGCGTAGCTGTAGCTGCTTCCCTCGCACAGCAGATAATTCCCCGCGTCGTCCGGCAGCTGCTGCACGCCGGTGAGAACGTCCCGCAGATGCAGCAGCGCATCCACCGGTTCCGTCTCGAAGGTCACTTCCACCGGGGGAGATTTCAGAATGTTCAGGGTATAAGTTCCGGTGCCGTCCGGAGCCTTGTTATTTTCCACCGTGACCGTAACCGTCTGGGTGTTGATGGTGCCGTCCAGCGGGATGACCACGCCGCCTTCGGCGGTCACGTCCGTGCCGTCCACCCTGATGCGGTAGCCCACGTCCTCTTCGCCGTAGCAGGTGTTCTCCTCGTAGCGGGAAAGAAACAGCTCCAGATTCTGCGCCGCCATGGAGACCGTCACGGAATAGGTCTTCACACCAGGCGTAAAGCCCTTGGTTCCGTCCTCTTTTTCCAGTGCAGCGGCAGCGCCGTCGCACTGGGCTGTCATGTCTTTCAGCGTCAGCGTGCGGTCAAAGCGCGTTACATAGTCCTGATAAAAAGTAACACCGTTCTCTTCCTTTGTCAAGCGGATGGTGACCGTGCCCGCAACGGGGTTCTCCTTCATCAGCAGGCGGTTCAGCAGGGTGCCGGAAGCTGCACCGGAGGGTAGATCAACGGTTTTTTCCTTCCCGTGGTACAGGCTGCCGCTGAATACCTGATTATAAATTGCCTGAATGCTGACATTTTTCTCTCCGGTCGCCGCCCAGGCGTAGACCATATGCTCCGTATCTTCATAGGAAACCCTGTAGCTGTGATTCTCCGGGGTGAAGGAAGCGTCGGTTTTCAGGGAATTTTTGGAGGCCGCACCGGCTTTTTTCCCGTAGGCCAGACTTGTCAGCCAGTCGCTCATGGAACTGAAGTCCACGATGATGGTGCTGTTGGCCACCTCCTCAAGGGAGAAATCGTCGGTAATGTGATAATAGGTATTTCGGGTCGCGACATAGTGGTAGGTCTCTCCGGGGACCAGAATGTACCGGTAGCGGTTCTGGGTCGCGGACTCCCGGAGTGTCGTATAGGGCATCACAACGCCGTTGCTGTTGACCACCTCGACAGTCACGGAACGCTCCGACAGGAAGGACAGACTTTTGCCCTCGCCCGGCTGAATTGTCAGGGTGTAGGTGCTGGAATAGCCGTTGGCGGAAACCGTCACAGGGATGACCGTCTCGCCGGAAACATCCACCGTCACGCCGTTCGCCGCGTTCTTACCGCCCACCGTTACGGTGTAGCCGTTTTCCAGCGGCTGCCCCGTGATCGTCACTGCCGTGACCGTGTCCAGAACCTTATAGGTATATTCCATGGTATCCGGTGCGAAGGGAATGGAAGCCGCCTGATCTACGCCGATCTGATCTTCGACCCGGATGGACGCCAGCGTGGGAACACGGGCGAAGTTCACCGTGTAGTCCTGAGAATAGGTATAGCCGTCCTCACTCTTACTGCTGAGCCGGTAGATCACGGTATTGCCCGCCGCGCCCCGCGACAGCACGCTGTAAGCGCCGCTGGTCAGGGACTGAAACGCAAGCGCCTTTTCCATCCGTTCACCGGTGCTTGCCAGCGTGTAAATGGCGGTCAGGGTCGGGATCTCGGACAGCAGGCCGGTATCGTACTCCGCGTAGGTGTAGACCGAGCCGGTAAAGGTGTCCAGCACCGGAACGGTCACTTCCCTGTCAGACCACTGCCCCAGCTGCCATTCTTCGTCCGTAAATTTATTATCCTTGTTGGTTTCCTCGCCGAAGCTTCCGGAAACGCGGAAGGTGTCGGTGATCAGCCACTCCGACTGGGGAAGCTCTGCCGATACCGTCGCTGCGGCGCTGACCGTGATTTTGCCTTCCACCCGCAGTCCCGCCTGCTCGACGCAGAAGGTGTAGTCGCCCTTGGGCAGCTCCAGAACGCCGTCGCCGTCGTCCGTCCACTGCTTTCCGTAGGCGTTTACCGCCGTGATGGATACGCCGGGATAGTTATCGTCGGAATACGCCGCCGAACCGTCTGTGAAGCGAACTGCGTAATGCTCGCCGGTGAGGGTGTTTTCATAGTTTCTGACTGCGTCATTCAGATTCGACGCGAGGGTCTTGGCGGACTCGCTGTTGATGCCCACGAACAGATCCCGGGCGGTATCATATTCCTTTTTGGCGGCCGCCTGAACGTCGCTGCCCTTTTTCTTATAGTCCGCCATGGCGGTCATCAGCTGCTTCAATCCGTCGCTGGGCTTGCTGTCCATATCCTCGCTGAAGCGCAGATAGCCGATGGACGCCGCGCTGACGGACAGGTCGTAGTTACCGTTCTCGTCGCTGCGGGTAAAGTTGCCCGTCACGCCGTCGATGGCTGAGATCATGCCGGTATCCAGCCCTGTGAAGGTGTGTCCGCTGGCGCTCAGCGCCTGCGCGGCGGTCTGCCCCACCGTACAGGAAATGTATTCCGGCGCGATGACCAGCTTTCCGCCGGCCTCCACCACGAGAATAAACCCGTTTTCCGCCGCAAGCGCCGTCACCGGCAGACAGCCGATGAGCAGCAGTGCGGAAAGCAGCAGGCATGCAAGGCGCTTTCTCAAGTTCTTCATACTATGTTCTCTCCTTAATACAGGCACTGAATCCATTTTATCCACACCCGGTGGTACCATTTTACATTCTTTTTTAGGCTCCCCTGCGTATCAGCGTAGAATTTCAGCGCCGATTCTCGCTGCTCCTGCGTGAGTGCGTGGCTGCTGAACATGGCGCGGTCATTCAGGCGGATGGCTTCTGCCAGCGCCGTCGCGTAATCGTCGCCGAAGCGCTGCTTTGCAGGCTCGCACAGCGTCCGCATGGAACCGTTTCCTCTGCGCAGACCCAGCTTTTCCATCAGCGCCGCCGTGTCCGCGAAAATCCAGCAAACGGCTTCGTTTATGTCCTCCAGCTGGTATTTCTGTTCCCTGCGCTTGCGGATCAGCTTTCTTCTGAGCAGCAGGAACAGGAACAGCAGAAGCACGATCAAAAGTACCCACAGCACACCCAGCAGCATGGCCTTGGCGATTTTGGTCACGGTGCCGCCATCCGGCTCAGGCTCCTGTGTCCCGTCCTCTTCGGGGGTCGTTTCCTCTTCCGGCTGGGTCTCCGACTCGGCGTTGTCCGAATCTCCCTCGTCCGGGTTTTCCTCCGGCTTCTGTTCCAGCATTTCTCCCAGTCCGGGAGTCAGCTCCATGGGTATCCAGCCGATCCCGTCCTGATAGACCTCCGCCCACGCCCGCGCGCAGCGGCTGTCCACGGTCAGAGGCTCGTCCGCCTGAGCATCTGCGGCCATTTCTTCCGAAATGACATACCCTTCGGCGTAGCGTGCCGGAATTCCAAAATGGCGCAGGGTCATCACCGCCACCGTGGCATACTGGAAGCTCGTCCCCTCCGCCGCGGTCAGGGGCAGCTCCATATCCTCCGGCGTTCCTTCCTCCGGGAAGCACCGGCTCAGGAACGTCAACGTGCAGGCCTGTGCCTGCGGCAGGGTGAGATTTTCCCGGGAGCCGTAGCCCGCCGCGGTCTCGTCCCAGTATTGCCCCAGCAGCTGCGTCACGCTTTCCGGAACCTGAAGGTAATTGCGGTACACAAAGCTGCGGTACGCGCTTTCCGCCCTCCGGTATTGCAGCACCTGCGCATCATCGGTGGTTTGCAGCCGCGACAGGGTCTGCTCAATGCCATTCCCGCCGCTGGTTACCACGGAGTACCGGTACGTCCTCTCCCCGTCGGAGGGAGGGCTGTCCTCTTTCAGGTTTTCCGCCGGTAAATTTCCCGTATCCCGCAGGGAGAAGGGAACATATTGGTAAGCGCTGCACGCGCCGATATTCTGAATGGAAACGCTGCCCGTGCCTCTGTCCGTTCCGGCGGCGGCCGACGCATACTGTGCCGCCGGGTGGAAGGCATTTTCGTTCAGCCAGTATAAAAGCGCCTGATTCTGCGCCAGAACATCAGAATCCACCGTGCTCCATGTATCGCCATCCAGCGTTGCCCCGGTGAATCCCCGCAGGTACAGTGCTTCCGGGTTCGACATGGTCACTTCCAGTCCGGCCCGGGTGCCGTTCTGCTTCTGATAATCCGTGAAGTCGCCCTCGGGCAGCACGGTATTTTTCGTCTCATAGCGATAGGCATGAATTGCCTTGCGGCTATCTTCGCCGATTTTCTGCGTCCAGCTTTGCACACCGGGAACCGACGCGCACAGAAGCAGCAGCCCCGCCGCAATTCCGCAGAGAATCCAGCCAAATGTGACCGGGAACGCCGCTTTCCGGCTCTGCCACCCGCTGTAAGTAAGAATCAGCACGGCAGCCGCCAACGCGGCCAATCCGGGAAGTACCTCGTCGGTCTTGAAAACCGCCATCCCCGCCAACGCGGCGGCGGGCAGCAGCGCTGCCAGTATAGCCGGCGCCCGGCCGCTCAGCCAGCAGCAAATCAGCGCTATAGCGCTTGCGGCCACCACGGCAAACAGCGTCAGGCACAGCCCACTTTTCTCAGCAGGCAGCTGCGTCTCCCACTCAGGGAGCACCCAGCCCGTCCCGGCGGTATAGGTATTGCGCATCTGATTCCAGAACAGGCGATAGCCTTCCAGCACCTGCTGTCTGCAAATAAGCACCGGCAGAAGCAGTATGACCAGCGCAGCAAGGAAAAACCACTGCTGCTTCTGAAACCGGATGGTCACGCCGTAGGCGATGCACACGTATCCGCCCGCCGCCAGCAGGATTGGCAGCAGATTTCCCGTCCGGAACCCGGACAACGCCGCAAGCGCAAACATCAGCGCCGCGCAGGCGAGCATCGCCGCCAACGTCTGGAAAATCCATGCGCCGTCCGACGAATTCTCAGGCTGACGCAGGTGCATCCCCTGTTTTATTTTTGAGGTCAAGGCTTTCGCCTCCCTTATACGGGTTTTTATACTATTTCCTGATTAAAATCTTAATTTTAATCAGAAAACAGTATGAAATCATTTTATTGAGAAATCGTATTATATGTCAATTTCTCCCAGTTGTTCCCGATACCGCCCCACGTCGAAGGGGATGCTCCCCTCCAAAGGCGATTCGCCGCAGAGCAGCGCCGTGACATGCCCCAGCCGCTGCATCTGCAATACATCGGCGCAGGGTTCCTCCCCTATGTACACCATATGGCCGCACAGGGCATCCGGCCGGGTCTGTACCAGCAGCGACGCGCCGCCGACACCATCCTTCCTTCCGGCGGCGCACAGCAGCCGGGGGATAACGCCGACCAGATCTTCCATGCCGCGAATCTCATGCAGGACGCAGACATTGCTGTCCGTATCGTTCCATCCGAGGGTGAACTGGACGCCGCTGTCCGACAGGCTCCGGCACGCTGACACCACCGTTTCCGCCTGCGCGTCAATGCGTTTGACGCTGCCGGACTGCCCCGTTCTCTCCCAGAACACCAGCACATTGCGGGTGATGGGCAGCGCCGGGTCACGGACGATCAGCCGGTCAAATTTTCCGCTGAGTTTCCAGTGGATCTGCCGCATACTGTCGCCGGGGACGTATTCCCGGATCTGGAAGGTCTCCGTCAGGTCGGCGCCGGGTCGCTCCTGAGAATAGCTGTCGCTGTCCTCCTGACTGTCGGGATTGGGGATCAGATTCACCCGAATGGGGAAGGTGTCCGGCTGCACCGTCATGTGCGCTTCCGCACTGCATCCGCAGGGGACGCCAATGAGGCCGAAACAGTCGTAGAGCTTCACCTGCTCCATGGAGATTTGGATACGCCCGCAGTATTCGCTTCCCAAGCGCAGGGACGTGCGCCGCTGCCCTTTCGGGAACGCCCATGTCATGACATGTTGGGTGCAGCGCTCGCCGTTCAGCTGATTCCGGGTCGTTACCCGGCAGCGGATACGCAGGGCGGGCAGCAGCGTGGGGTTTTCCAGACAGATCGTGGCGCCGCCCTCGTCCCCTTTCCGCACCACGGCGGGTGCTTCCACCCGCACCCGAAGCCGTTTTCTCAGGAAAAGGTGGATCGGGAGGCTGCCCAGAGGCAGAACCAGCAGCGCCGCCGCCAGAGCCAGCGCGCCGCTGCTCCCGTAATACAGGGTAAGCCAGACGCAGATGCCCTCCAGCACCGCCCAACCCAATTTCATTGCGATCATAAGCAGTACCTGCTTCCGTTCGTTGTTTCGTTTATTGCTTAATCACCGGCATTTTTACGGAATCCAGAATGGCGGCAATGACCGTCTCCGGCCGCTCCTCCATCATTCTTGCCTTGGTGGTCAGCACCAGACGGTGGCAGCACACATCCGGGAACACGGCGGCCACATCCTCCGGGATGACAAAGTCCCGGCCGTTGAGGTAAGCATAAGCCTTTGCCATACGGCACACCGCCAGCGCGCCGCGGGGACTGACGCCCAGCTGCACCATGGGGTGCTCCCGGCTGGCCTGTGTCAGCCGGGTGACATACTCGTAAACGGCGTCCTGAATTTCCGCTTTCGCCGCTTCCTGAATCAGCGCCTGCAGCTGCTCCCGGTCAACCACCGGGGTCACCCGGTTCAGGGGGTTTTCCGTGTGTCTGTCCCGCAAAATGCTGATCTGGCTTTCAAAATCGGGGTAGCCCATGCTGATCTTGATCATAAACCGGTCCATCTGAGACGGCGGCAGCATCTGCGTTCCCGCAGAACCCACGGGGTTCTGGGTCGCCAGCACCACGAAGGGCTGGGGCAGCTCATAGGTCTTGCCGTCCACCGTCACGTGCAGTTCTTCCATTGCCTCCAGCAGGGCGGACTGGGTCTTGCTGGAGGTGCGGTTGATCTCGTCGGCCAGAAGCAGATTCGTCATGACCGCGCCGGGCTTATAGACGAAGCTGCCGCTTTCCTTGTCGTAGACTGAGTAGCCGATAATGTCCGACGGAACGGTGTCGGAGGTGAACTGAACGCGCTTGGTGTCCAGCCCCAGCACCTTGGCAAAGGTCATGGCCGTGGTGGTCTTACCCACGCCGGGAACGTCCTCCATCAGCACATGGCCGCCCGCCAGGATCGCCATCAGGATTTTCTCTACGATTTCATTTTTACCCACAACGACCGTTTCGATCTGCCGCAGGATCTCAGGAATTTTCTCATTCATTGTGATTCCCCCTATTTTTGATACGTCTTTGGGAAAAGCCAGTTCAGGAAGAACATACGCACGCTGTACGTATTCTCTCCGGTTGTCCGGTAGTCCTCCGCGCCGCAGACCTCACAGGAGCGGACTTCCTCCCCGTCTCCTGCGGGCATCCATTCGCCCCAGCTGTGGCCGGTGGCCGGGAGCGGGTCTGTGTGGGTATCGCCGCAGTCGCAGGTATACTCGACGTAGCCGTCCTCCGTGCAGGTCGGGTCAACCCGATGCGTCTCATGGTAGTCGTGCTCGTGCGGCACATGATCCGGGTCTTCCGCGCCGCAGTACCGGCAGAAGCCGTCCACGTAATCATGGTATTCGTCGAAGGTGCCGGGCTTCGTCATGTCATAGCCGCAGCTGTCGCAGTGGTACACGATTCTCTGGCAGGTAGCTTCCTTGATCGTCGGCGTACCATCACACACCCATCCATGCGACGCGTCACAAATCCGGCATATGTAATCTTCCCAATTCGTGCCCGACTCGTATACGTACTCATGGTCCCCGCGATTGATTTCCTCTTCGCAGACCGAGCATTTTTGATAGTGTCCCCACGGTGGAGTAACCCACATATTGTCCGTGGTGTGACCCTTCGCTTCGACTTCTTCTTCCTTTTCCATGCCGCAGACGCTGCATCTGACCGTTCTGACGCCCGGCTCGGTGCAGGTGGCGGTGTTGGAGCCTTCCACTTCTTTCCAGAAATGCTGCTCCGCCGCGCCGCACTCCGCGCAGACGTGGCTGTCCTCCGTGTCCCCGGCGTCGTATGTCCAGTTGTGGGGGAGCGGGTCGCCGATGACCGCCTGACAATCCTCACAGAGCAGAATATGGGTTCCGTCCTCCAAATCCTTGTAGGTCATATGCGCGTGGGGGCAGTCCTGAACCATGCCACAGCAGCGGCACACGTAGCGAACGGAGCCGTCCGGGTCTTCCACCTCTTCCATCTGATGTCTGGGAGTGATGTCCTTATTGATTGCCGTAACACAGTAGCCCACAATATTGCCGTAATTGTCGCTGCCGCCGCCAATGTCCCAGCCATAGGCCAGCGTGTAGCGCAGTGTCAGCACATCTCCGTCCTTCAAATATACCGCGGACATGGACTGGCCGGGATAATACGTACCGTCCAGTGAATACATCCATCCGGAGCCGCTGGTATAGTCGAACTCGCCGATCCTGCTACCGGAGCCGGCACTCTTGTTCAGTCCGTTGCGGTACAGACAGCGCCACAACGTGGCAAGGCCAGTCCCCGCGCCGAACCGGGCGTCAATGGCCGCCAGCACTTCCTCTTCCGTACTTCCCGGCCATGTGGAATCTTCCAACGCATCCGGGTAATAGTCGGTATCCAGCCATTGGAGGTAGAAGCCGGTATCCAGCGTCCCGGCATAGCTGCCACGCCAGCCGAGAATATCGCTTGCCGCGCCGAAGGGGTCGCCGGTGTCCATTCCCATGATTGCTTTGGCGACCACGTAGGAAATCGGCTCGTCCGCCAGAACGTCATAATAGATGGGGTCGGTAACGCCAAGTCCCAGCACCGTCATGTCTACGTAAATCGTGGCTTCCCCAATTTTCTGGCCGGCTTCTCTGCGCTTGCCGGTAAATCCTCGCAACTCTGTATGATGGTTGCCGTAAGCATCTTCGGCGTAAACGCGGAGATAGTACTGTTTTTCGTCCCCGATCTCCGGGATAGGCGGAATCAGATCATATTCCCAATAGCCATTTGCGCCAATGCTTTTAGATGGAATCCGCTCTATCACTGTCTCTGCGTCCTCATCCAGAAGCTCAACTGTAATGAATTCGTCTGTGCCCGCCGCCGGAATATTGCTGATCTTATTTCCGTCCGTATCCTCGCTCCAAGCCTTCACTTTCAGGTTATATACGGTTCCGCACGAAACTTCCTCTCCTTCATAAGGACGCAGTAAATCGATTACCACATTATCTTTGCCTCTGGGCTTGTAAGGAATATTGATTTTAAAAGTGTATTTGTTTTCCGAATCATCTGTTGCTTCGATTGTGAAATTGTTTTGGCCGGTTTTTCCGCTATTCGAGAAAAGCCGAACGGTTCCCGATTTTCTATCTTCTAAATCTTGGGGTCTGTTCCCGTTTCCGGTTTGTGTGCATTCGATGGAGGTGATGTCAACACGATTGGCATCAGAGCCGACAATGGACATTTCATATTCCAGAAATCCATCGGTCAATTCGTCATCATACACGGTATCCGCCGTTTTGGACTGCTTATTCTGGCAGAAAATCTCTCTCCGACTACCATCATTGAGCGTATAACTCATTTGCAGTGTGACATCATTTCCGACGTGCAGAATGACTTCAAAGTGAGCCGTATGACCGTTTGCAAGAGCGGAAACCGAAATCCGATATGTATTGGAGGTTTCACCCGCCGGCATTTCTATATCCAGAAAATCTTGTTCATCCAACTCATCACTCTCGCCTGTTCCAACGGAGATATAGCTGGCATTCAAAATTCTTGCGCCCGCACTTTCAGCATCTCTGCCGACCAGTTTCATCTCGTAGCCAATCCCACCGGACAGCTGGTTGCTCTTGATTTTTTCCGTAACACTGCCATTGGGCTGGCAAATCAGCGTGCCTTTGTGATTGCCGGTTCCTCGCCATGTAAAAGAAAGCTGCACATCCGGTAGCTTCTGATATGTGATCTTATACCGGAAAAACACGTCCCGTTCCGCAGTCCTGACCGTAAATGAAAAATTGTAAACTTCTTTGTCCGTTCCCGCTGCCGGATTCATGATCAATGAGTCGCTGGGCCACTTCAGTTCTCTTGCCGTCTGGGTGGATTCCGTAATGGAGATGCCATTCACAATCTTTGCATCCTGCGCCTGTGTTCCGGTCAGGCTTACGCGAAACCGAAACAAGTCCTCGTTCAGCTCATAGCTGCTTACGGAAAACGCCTGCGTATTGCCTGCGGCACAGGCAATGCCCTTTGCGTTCCAGGTCAAGACCAGCGACAGCTCCGAGGGAGAAACTTCCCCGCCGTCCGCCCCCTGGTTTCCGTCCTCCTGACCGTCGCTGCCGTCATCCGTAGAGGAATCTGGCTGTGTTTCTTCCGGACGGGTCTCGCTGGCCTTGTCATTCGGCTCTGTGGATTTTGCCTGACCGCCGCTGGGAACCGAAATGGTGTTCAGCTGCTCCAAATTCTCCCCCAGCTTTAGCACCGTGATCTCCCGGACGCCCTCCCCTTGCAGGGGGTCATCCGGCTGGGCCTCCTTCAGCCCCGTTCCCGGAAGCCACAGTCCCAGCAGGATCGCGGCGATCAGCACTGCGCACAGGCCGCCCCGCAGATATTTGCTGTGAAATAATGAATTCCAATCCATACTGCCATTCCTTTTGTCTTCGGAATTTGCCCAAATTCACGTGCCGCCGCAGAATGCACGTGTGCCCCACCCGGAAAAATCCGGGTGGGGGCGCATGAACTTATAGCCACTTTGCGTAGAGTGTCATATTATCTTCAACCTTGTCGTTATCAAAATCCCAGCGCTTGGTGCAGCTCTCATCTGCGTACCATCCGGCGAAGGCTCTGCCCGGACGAACCGGCTGCTCGGGACGTGTCACCAGACTGCCCTTTTTCACCTTCTGATCTTTGACTTTGCTGTCGCAGCCGGTCTCGAAGTGAACCGTCTTTCTGCCCAGCAGCAGGAGCAGCAACAACAGCAAGCCCAAGCCAAGCAGGCCCAGACCCAGCAGCCACCACAGGCCGCTGCCGGTGCCGTCAGCATCCGTCTCAGGCGCGTCGCCCTTCTCCCATCTTGCGTACAGGGTCACATTGCCCTGAACGGTGTCGGTGTCAAAATCCCAGGGATTCTGGAGGTCGATATCCGAATACCAGCCCACCAGATGGTAGCCCTCCCGGGTAGGATTGTCCGGCCGCTCCACGGTCTCGCCGTACCGGACGGTCTGGCTGGGAACCGCCGTGCCGCCGTTTGGCTCAAACGTGACCGTGCAGTCGGTGGAAATGATGATGGTCACATCCTGACAGGACGCCTTATATTCATCGGTTCCGTCCTTGGTGGACACCAGATAGTCCTGATTCGTGATCTTGGACACGCCGGACGTGGCGATCACCTTCAGCTTGAAGAAACCGACCAGACGCTGGGCGTTCCATTCCTCGCCGCCGGACAGGGACACAAAGTTCATGTAAAATTCCCGGTAATTGTCCCGCAGGCCGATGTCCGTCGTGGAAATGCCGTTGCTCAGCAGGGCGCTGCCCTCCACCAGTTCGAAGAAATTGCTGTCGTAGCGAATTTCGTTCTGCATACCGTACATGGTGTAGGCGTCGCCGCTGTCCGACCGTTTCAGGTTGAAATCCACCTGAATGATGTCGCCGGGCTGTACCTCTTTCTTATCGCTGCCGTCCACGGACAGCTCAAAGAAGAAGTCACGGGCGTTATCCACTGCCATCGCCGTGGGAATGCAGGTCAGGAAAAGCATGACCGCGAGTAAGCAGGACAGAACTTTTTTCATCATATTTTGCTCCTTTTCTGTGGGTCGGGTCATTCCTGACCGCCCGATACGATCCCATAAATTGCCATTATGTCAAGCGCGTTGATCATACCGTCCCGGTTGACATCCAGACGGTCAAGATCCTCTTCCGAGAAATCCGTGCCGCTTATCACAGCTCTGTACAGGCCCATGACGTCAAGCGCGTTTACCGTTCCGTTCTGGTCATAGTCTCCCACCAGAACCGTCGATACGGTTCCGCTCACGGTCGTGACGGGAATGGCGTCAAATACAGACAGCAGCCGTTTGTTGCTGCGCATATACTGCACCACCGGCTGCACCGCCGCAGTGCCGGAAAAATCCCCACTGACCCGGAACGTGGCCGTGAACAGAATTCCGTTTGCCGTCGCGGCTTCTTCCAGAGCAGCCGTGACGTAGCCAAAGGTCTTCTCGTCCGTACCTGTCCATTGGGTATTCACGGCAACCGTCGTGCCGCAGAGATAGGGCGTTTCCCCTTCCGCCGTCTGGATGCTCAGCAGCTCCAGCTGCTCCCGGTCATAGTCCAGAGCAATGCCGAAATTGGTAAAGCCCCGGTTCCCGGAAATGCGGATGGGTACAGTCACAGTCCCCCCCGCCGTCGCCGACACGGAATCGGCGGACACGGTGCAGTCCGCGATCTCCGCCGCCATGGCCGTCACGGCCAGCGCGAATATCAGTGCGATGGCCAGAATGACACTGGTGATTCTCTTCATATGTCACGCTCCTTGCTGTCCGCTGAGAATGCGGTTGACGATCCACACCGCATCCTTTACGTCCACCTTCCGGTCTCTGTTGACATCTGCGTTCAGGAATTTGTGCATCACCATGCTTACCAGCGTGTATCTCGCGTTGTACACGTCGTGGTCGAGATGTACGTCGTCCACATCGATGTGCCCGCTGAGATCAACGTTGCCGGAGTAGTCGATGGAGGCGGCGGCCTCCCCTTCTCCGATGATGATACTGTTCCGGGCAGTCCGCACGACCTCTTTTTCATCAGCGGAGGAAATCACCAGCCATGCGTAGGCGTTGTAGGCTTCCGACCAGTACATATTCTGTCCGTCGTACATGGGGACATGCCCATCTTCAACGCTGCCGCTGTAAGTCACAAGGTACATGCTCTGCTTGTCCAGCGTGACGTATACGTTGACCTCCACCGGGGCGCCCTTCGTAATCGTGATGGTGATATCTCCCGTGACCTCGCTGCCCGAAATCCGGTAAATATTCTTTTTACTGTCGTAGGTACATTTGACGGTGACGCCGTTGACCCTTGCGGAAACGTCATAATCGGTATCGTCCTTACGATCAATGCGGAATGTATAATCCGAACCGCGCCGTGTGGTTTTCCTGCCCACCGCGTCGTCCGCGCCGGAGCCGATGAAGCTGACCGACACATACTTGGCGGAGCTTCCGCCGCCTGAGCCGCCGCTGGAGCTTCCGCCGCCGGAATTGATCTTGGTTTTCTGCGCGGTGACGACAATGTCGCCTGTGACGGCCGCACCCGGAATCACGTAGCCGCCGTTCTCCGCCTTGTAGCCGGTGTAAGATTTTCCGCCGATGGTCACACGCAGAACGTAGCTGTATCCGGCCTTCCGGTTCAGCTTGAAATGGTAGGGCGTGTTATAAGGCGCGGAATTCTCGCCCGACAGATCCTCGCCCTTGAATGTTACCTTATAGGTCTTGGGGGTTCTGTTTGCCTTGACCGTGATATTTCCGTTGATCTCGCTGCCGGGGATGGTGTAGGTTCCGTCGCCGTTATCCTTGACCGTGACGTCCTTGCCGCTGATCTTCGCCGAGGGCTTGTAATCATAGTGGAGCGGATCTGTCGCACGGAAGGTATAATCCTCCCCTGCCGCCGCGCTCAGGCTGTCAGAGGTCAGACCATCCTCCAGCGTCACGGTGTACCCCGGCTGGATGGTAAACTTTGTGGTACTTCTGCTGATCGCAGCCGGAGGCGCGTTTTTTTTCGGGGCGTTTGTGCCGGTGTCGATCTTCGCCGAGGAAATCACAACCTTTGCAGTCCCCGCCGCCTTTGTCTTGAATGTCAGGGTTATGACCTTCGTGGAAGCGGACTCATCCGCGCCGTAGCCGATAACACGGATGCTTCCGCTCTTTTCGGCTACCGAAGCCCCTTTATCCGCCGCCTGACCGGACACATAGGTCAGCCGCGCGGTGTCATAGGTCAGCACCAGATCATAGGCATTGTACTTTCCCCCGGAGGCGGACACGCTCATGCTGACGGTCTTCCCAACATCCGTAGTCTGATCCGGCGAAGCGGCGACCGAATAGCGCGTTTCCGCGGCATAAACTCCCATGGGCAGGGCGGACAAAAGCATTACAAAAGCAAGCAGGCTGGACAAAATTCTCTTTTTCATAAAATCACATCCTACGGCAAAGGTGTCGGAAATTCACAGCTGTCCCCACTTTCCATAGGGACACCTGTGACCCTCCGAATTCTGCGGTCTGGCCTCCCCCGCCTTTCACGGCGGGGGAGGCGCTTTGGTTTTGGGTCAGAAGACCCGGTCATTCAGGAAATCACTTGATGAGGTTTACGATAGCGGTAGCGTCAGCGGTATTGACCTTCTTGTCGCCGCTCACATCGGCATTCAGGAACTTCAGCATGGAGACAACATCGAAGCTGCTGTACTTGGTGTTGTACATATCGTAGGTCAGCTGAGCGTCGTTGACGTCGGTCAGGCCGGTGCCGTTCACATCGCCGCTGTAATCCACGGTTCCGGCAGAGGTGCCTTCCGCGACCTTGACCTTCGCAGCGGCTTCCGTCTTCACAGCCTCCAGATTATCCGCAGAGATAACCAGATAAGCGTATGCGTTGTACTTCTCGGACCAGAACATGCTCATGCCGTCGTACTTGGCAACCTGACCCTCGGGGAGAGTGCCGGAAGCGGTCACAAGGTACATGACCTTGCCGTCCAGAGTGAGGTACTGGGCGACGTCCACAGCAACAGCCGCGGTCTTGGTCACTTCGATAGTGATGTTGCCGGTGATGGTGGAGCCGGGGATGGTGTAGCTGCCATCGCCGTTCTTGACCAGCTTGTCGGTCACATCCTGCCCGCCGATCTTGACGGTAGGCTCGGAGTAGTCGTAGCCTTCTTCCTTATCGACGGTGAAGGTGTAATCCTGACCCTTGGTGGCGGTGTCGTTGCCCTTTACGTAATCGGGCTTGGTGACGGAAACCACGGAGGAGGGCTTCACGGTCTTGGTGACGCTGATCACAATGTCACCCTTGATGTCGGTGCCGGGGATGGTGTACTTGCCATTCTCGGGAGTGCCCAGAGTGTAGGCCTTGCCGCCCACGGTCACGGTGGTGTTATAGGTATAGTTGCCGTCCTCGGTCACGGTGAAGGTGTAGTCGGTGTTGTAAGTGGCCTTATCGGCAGCGGTCACATCGCCTGCGCCGGTGCCTTCCACGGTGACATTGTAGCTCTTGGGCGTCATGGTGGCATTGATCACCAGATTGCCGGTGACACCCGGGATGGTATAGGTGCCGTTGCCGTTGTCGTTGGCAGTGGTGGTCTCGCCGCCCATGGTGGCGGAGATAACGTAGTCGTAGTTGTCCGCGTCGGTAGCGGTGAAGGTGTAGTCCGCGCCAGGAGCGACGGTGGATTCACCGGACAGGCCCTCGCCCAGGGTGACGGTGTAGCCGGTCACGGAGATGACAGTGGTAGTGTCGAGGATATGTGCATCGGGGGCGTCGCTGCCGACGGCCTGAGAACCGATGTCAACCTTGGCAGAGGTGATCTTCACTTCCGCTTCGCCCGTGCCCTTGGCGGTGAAGCTCAGGGTAGCGGCGGGGGTGTCCAGATTCTTGTCATCGCCGAAGCCGATCACACGGATGGTGCCGGGAACGTCTTCCTTCACGACTGCCAGAGCGTCGGCGGCGGTGCAGGAATTGTAGGTCAGCTTGTCGGTGTCATAGGTCAGGGTCAGATCATAGGCGTTGTAGGTGGTGATGATGCTGTCGCTGTTGGAAACATTGATCTTGACTTCGGCGCTCTCGCCGACGGTGACAGCCTTGTCCTCGGAAGCGGAAACTGCGTAGCCGACGAAGGCGGGGGCTTCCGTTGCAGCCACGTCCACGGAGCCGGGAGCAGTGGCAACATTCATGATGGCGTCGCCCTTATAATCCGAAATGACGATGTTGGTCAGCTGGAAGTGATATTCGCCAGCCTTCAGGACCTTGAACTTCAGCTCGCAGAACTGCCCCTTGGGGATCACGGTCTGGCTGGTCAGGTCAAGCCACGTCAGGCGGATATACCGCGCGCCGGTGGTCTTATTGGTGTTGTGGTTGGGTGTGAAAGCGGTGTTTGCGCCCACGTACTCGAACAGATCCTGATCGTAGTACAGGTCCATCTGGAAGCATCCGCATTCGGCGATATTGCCGCTGGCGTTCAGATAAATACTGAATTCCTCGCCAACCGCCGGGTTGGCCTTGCTGGCCGTCACGCTCATGGTTTCCGTGGTCTCCACGGCGGAGGCGGTGATCGCCATGCCGAGAACCATGACTACCGCGAGGAGCAGGCACATGGATTTCTTAAAAATTTTCATAACATCCTCCTGTCAGAAGTTGTCTTTTTGCTTTGAGTCAAGTACCGGTAAGGTGGGGTTTGCCGGTCAAAACAGGATATTCCGGCCGGCAAACCATCTGCTGGATCAGTTGTCGCTCTTGATGATGTTGTACAGCGCCATCACGTCGCGGGCATCGATCACGCCGTCGCCGTTGACGTCTGCAACAGTGGCGTCGAGGTCATTGCCGGAGTTGATCGCGTTGAACAGAGCCATTACGTCGGTGGAGTCGATCACACCGTCGCCGTTGATATCGCCCTTTACGACGGGCTTCTCGTGGATGGTCAGGCGGATGCCGCCGGGGGTGGAGCAGATGACGCCGGAGTTCTCCTTACCGGGCTGGCCGGCCAGAGCAAAGATATACTCGCCGGGAGCCAGAGTGCTGGTATCCACGACCAGGCTGCCGTCAGCTTCCGCATTTCCCACATACTGCCATGTGGTCACGTCGCCGGAAACGATATCGTTGACAGGCGTGCAGTAAACACTGGGGCTGTAGTCGATGAGGGTGTGGGCAGTGTTGTAAGTACCATACATGTCAGCGCCCGCATGGTACAGCTCCAGCTTGATCTTGTCGCCCTGAACGGGATCCGTCTTGTCGGCTACGATGTAATTAAAGATGCTGGTGGTATCATTGAAGAAGCTCCAGTCGGAGAAGTGGCCGAGGGTGACGATGTCGCCCTCGCGGAGCAGGATTTGATCGCATGTGCTGCCCCAGCCCGCAGAGGCCAGAGGATACTCGTAGTTCAGATAGTAGTTCAGGTTCAGGTCGTAATTCCAGATATTCTGCAGGAAGATGGAGCCCGTAGAACCGGTGTAATTGAAGGTATCGGTGCCCATAATACCATTATTCGCCAGATAGCCCTTGCCCGCATCCGCAGGGTCAATGCCCAGATAGTAAACCTCGGTGGCATAGAGGAACAGGTGCAGCATGGTGATCTTGCCGTAAGCGAATTCCTTGGTGCCGGGGTCCAGAGCACTGCCGGGGCCGCCGGTGGGGTCACCGCTGGCAGGGCCGTAATTCTCAGAGGCGAAGTAGAAGTTCTCAAGGCCATACAGCTCCAGATCGAAGTAAGGAACGGTGACTTCCTTCAGAGCCATGACCTGACCGGACTGCTCGCAGGACTCGAACGTATCATCATGAGAGAAGGAGAAGTAGACCGTGACAGGCTTCAGAACCTTCTCCTTCACACCCTTGACGGTGATGACCAGATCGGTAGAAACATTCTTGACGGTGTAGACGCCCTTCTCGCCGGTGACGGTCTCGCCGTTGACCTGCACGGCAAAGTCCTCCCCCGCCTCGTAGCGGTAGTCAAGCTCCAGCTTAAAGGTGTAGTCCTTGCCGCCCTTGGCGGTCTTCTCACCGGTGATGGTGTAGCCCTCGCCCGTGGGGATGGTGACGGTGTAGTCGGCAATCTCAGCGGTCACGGTCTTCAGGCCGTAGTTAGCGTTGTCGAAGCCGTAGGTGTAGGACACGGTGTAGCCGCCGGTCTCCTCGTTCTTGACGACGGAAACATAGTTGGATACATCCCGCTCCTCGCCGTTCTTCAGCTTGGTGACAGCTTTCAGGCCGTCAACGGTGATGGAGCCGTCCTCGTTCTCGGTGATGGTGGGATACTGGGTGATCTCCAGAGATTCGATCTTGGAGGTGATCGCCATCATGTAGCAGGAGTCGTTCTTATAGTAGATCGTGCCGTACTGGTCGGCGATGGTGGAGCAGATGCAGTACTGCGCCAGGGGGCCGACCGGGGTGAAGACCTCGCTGTAGCCGGAGCCGGTGGTGGTCACAGGCGCAGTCTGGCCGGGCTTATCCTTCAGTACGGAAACGCCGCCGGGGGTATAGTTGTAGGGCAGGTAGATGTACACGGAGCCATCCTCGGCAGAGTATGCCGTGGAGACCATGGCAGAGGTCTGGGGATAGCCGACGATGGCGTAAACATACGCCTGGGTCATGGAGCCGTCGCCGTTCAGGTTATAAACCGCGATGCCATGGCCGCTGTTGGCGCCGAACTGGCTGGTGCCGGCGACGCCGATGTAGATTCTGCCGTTGTACACGGAAGGCGTGCAGGTGGACATGGCGTTGGCATTGCCCTGAGCGTCCTTGATAACGACTTCCTTGTAGTCCAGAATCTTACCGGTGTCCCAGTCGATCTTGGCGTTGCCCAGAATGCCGCCCTTGGTGGTGAAGAACACCCGGTCGGATTCGGGGTCATGGGAAACGTTGGAGCGCAGGTCGCCGCGGATACCCTCGTGGGCGTCGAGCTTCTCGCCGGTGTAGCGGTCGAAGACCAGCAGCGCGGCGCCGTTGGTGTCGTAACCGCCTGCGCCGTCATCGGTGCCGACGATGGCAAGCTTGTCGGTGACGTAGGCGCCCGCCCAGTAGAAGCCGCCCGCTCTGGTGTAAGTCCAGCTGGCGTACTTGACCTCGGTAGCGGAGGCGTGATCTTCGTCAACGGTATTGATGCAGGCGAAGTTGGCGTTTCTGTCCTCGCTGTTCCAGAAGCCTGCGTAGATGTAGCCGTCCTTGTAGGTGATGGGGCAGTTGGGCTGTCCGCCCAGCTCGTCGGTGTAGACCCACAGAGACTCCAGCGTCTTTGCGTTGAACGCCTGAATTTTGCCGCCGGACAGGCCAACGAAGACCATGCCGTCGCCATAAGTCATGGGGACGATGGAGTAGCTGGACTTATCAACCATGGTGCCTTCGGTCACGACCTCGCCGGTCATGCTGTTGAGACGGCGGATGGTGCTTCCGGAGTAGGTGTAGATGTCGCCATCGACCATGATGGGAGAACCGGGGGCAGCCGCCCAGCCGGTGCCATGCTTCACAGCCCACAGAATTTCCGCGTCCTCAGGAGCGTAGGGGGTCTTGGCGTTGGTGATGCCAAGGTTGTTGTCGCCGTTGCGGAAGTTGCCCCACTCGGCAGTGATGCTTCTGTCGAGGTTCGGGTTCTCCGTAGCCACGGCCAGAGTAATGTCGATGGTGCTGCTCTCGCTGAACTTGAAGGTGCTCTTCTGGCTGACATAGCCGTCACTCTGCACGAGGTAGGTGTACTCGGCGTCAGCCATGACGGAATACTTGCCGTCCGTGGGAGCAATTCTGTCCTTGTTGGAATCCCAGACAGTTACCTTGGCGTCGGCGGGGTCAACGGTGAAGCCGACCTCGATGGATGCCAGTCTGGTAATGGTGATGGTGTAGGTGTTGGTATAGCCGCCGGGGTTGGTGACGACCACGTTGATCTTGTTCTCACCAAGATTCAGCGGAACGGTGGTGTCGCTGCCGCCGTTGACGGTGACGGTGTAGCTTTCATCACGGGGAGTCGCCGCAACGGTAACGCTCTCGGCGGCAGTGGTCGCGGTGTAAGCCGTCTTGGTAGCGGAGAATCTCTCCGCGAACCGGATGCCGTCCAGAGACAGGGCGGTCAGGCTCGGCGCAACACGGACGGAGGTGAGCTTGTACTCATCCTTGAAGTCGCCGTCCACAACGGTGACGGTCATGGTGTTGACCTTCGTGCCGGTGGGTGCGAAGCCTGCCAGATTCTGGCCGCTGGCTTTGCCGGAGGTCAGAGCCTGTGTCTTCTCGGTATCAACGTTAAGGTTTACCCACTTGGCCGTGATGGTCGTGCTGCTGCTTCTGTCGATAGCCTGCGTCGCCCATGCGTAGAACATGTTGGAGTTGTCCGGCACGAGCACGGTGTATTCCTTGACCGCCGGGTCGAAAGCCGGAATCAGCTGGAACATCTGCGCCTTGGACTCGGTGCTTGTGTCGCCGAACTTCAGAACGGACAGGCCGGCCGTCTTCTGAACGGCTTCGGTCACGCCCTCGACGGTGATGGTCAGGTCGGAGGAAACCTTCTCGACGGTGTAAATGCCGTCAACCGCGGTAACTTCCTCGCCGTTGACCTTGACGACCATGTTGGCCGCGTCGTAGCCTTCGCTCACGGTCACGGTGAAGGTGTAGTCCTTGCCATCCTCTGCCGTGGCTTCTCCGGTCAGGGTATAGCCCTCGCCGGGAGTCAAAGTCACAGCGTGACTGGCAGCCTGCTTTTTCACGACGCCCTCGACGGTAATGGTCAGGTCGGCAGTGACGTTCTCAACCGTGTAGCTGCCGCTTTCACCGGCCGTCAGCGTTTCGCCGTTGGCCTTGACTACGAAGTTGTCTTCCATCTCGTAGTCGTCGGCGATGGTGACGGTGAAGCTGTAGTCCTTGCCGTCCTCTACCGTGGCTTTGCCAGTCAGGGTGTAGCCCTCGCCGGAGGTCAGGGTAACTGCATGGGTCAGGGCTGCGTAAGTAAAGTCAAAGAATTCGGCAGCAGACTGGTTCTCCTCGTCAACGTAGTATGCCATGCCCACAGCAACTGAACCATCCGTACTCAGCATGAACCTTTCAACAGGAATGGTCACCGTCTTGCTTCCGTCATCGTTGGTCGCAACCGTGAGAGCCCCGCCGAGATTAATCTCGCTTTGTCCCGGGTACGTATTTCTGTAGAAGAAAACTGCCCCGTCATCCCCGGAAAGCACAAGATTGACACTTTCCGGATAGGTGAGAAGCACCTTTTCGGTTCCTTCAGGAATCGTCACATGGTAATACGGTGTGTTGATCGATTGACCCCACGCCGCTTCACCAACAACCGTTTCCACATACTCGACGGTCACATTTTCGCCGGATTCCGTGGTAATGTTGGTGTAATGAGCGGCTGCATCTGCCTCTGCGGCAAACGTGTTTACCGGCACAAGGCTGAACGTCATCACAAACGCCAGCAGGAATGCCAGTAGTCTTCTCTTCATAAATAAACCTCCTCATTATATGGTATTGCAACGCCCGCAGGCGTAAAGCGGAATTCATTCCGGCCAGCTCCGGCACGTCGGGTTTACCGCTGCCGGGGCGTTCTGCTTATGCTGCACGTTTTTCAAACGCACAGTTTGTAGGTCTTCTGACTAACACGTTCGGACGAAATCGTCCACGCCGCTTCCCGCCTTCTCAGGTTTCCCCAATGACCCGCTTTCGCGGAAAGGAAGTCGGCTCCGTGCTTACAGCACGACGGGTCTGCCCGCCGTGTTCCGGTTTTGCACCGGATTCCCTTGTTCAGCTGAACAAGAATGCGTGTCTCCCGTTTCGGTCGGTCGCGCATTTGCCACAAAATAAGCCGGATATCTATCTGCACCGCCGGAACCCCGGCGGAGGTTTTTGTTTCCTTGATACCGCCGCCTCTGCTCCGACGGCGGTATTAAGGGAGGAAAAGCTGTTCCTTGGGCAATCAAAACAGCTTAATGGAAGCTCTGATTCCATCGGCAGGAACTGACAGCGAGGGATTTTGTTCCCAGGCAAAGACTGGAAAACGGAGAAATACTGCATGTATTTCCCGTTTTTCAGTCTGCGGCATGGGGGCAAACGACCCGCTGCTCAGCCGCAGACGATTGATTCAGAGTTTCCCAATATATTACAGATTCGCGCAAGGGGGTCGCGCGGATCAGGTAATACCGGATTGACGATTTTTTCTTCTTTTTTCTTCCTGCGCCTTCATTCGTTCCTTCGCCCGCTCCCGTTTTTCGGCTTTCTTCTGGCGGTAGATGGCTCGCTGGCGCTGGGTCTCTTCCCGGACGCGCCGGAACTTGCCCGGCTGGTTCGGATGCTCGGGGAAAGGCAGCCCCGCCTCCGCCACAGCCGCCTCCCAGTTTCCGAAGCGTGTCTGAATGGTCACGCCGCCCGGAATCTCCCGTGGCCATGGCGTGTGCCCCAGTTCGTCCGCATATTTGCGGAGATAATCGGCAAGCTGCTGCTCCGTGTCCTGCGCGTGTTCCACGGCGAAACGGTTCTCCGCTTCTTCCAGAGCGCACGCGGTCATTCTGCGGATGGTCGCGTCATAAATCGCATTTCTGCTTGGCGTCGGCATAATGCACCTTTTTCTACATTTCGATATATAATGAAGAACGGCTGCGGCAGTCCAAAACAACAGACCGCCGCAGCCGTTTTTCTGCGCCGAAAACCGACCGTCTCCGCCCAATTCCCGGGGCAAAGCGGCCGCTGTCTGTTTCCGTAGGTCTCCTGACTTGTGTCTCGAGCGGCGGCCTGTCTGCCTTCTCGGAATTCTCCAATGACTGGCTTTCACCAACGGCAGGCCGTCTCGACACTTACAGTGCCGGCAGCGTGGGGACTCGCACCCCGTTCTCTTGTTCAGCCGGGCAGTCTGAACGCCCCGCCCGGCCACGGAAACATGAATTAGGTTGTAATTTTAGAGAAACCACGCAAAAAATGGTCATCGCGTGTTCCACCGACGGGTAGAACATCGCCATGACCATTCCGAAGCAACATTCTGACGAAACAGTAGGTCTCCCGACTCGCGCCTCAAGCAAAACCTGCCCTGCCTTCTCAGGTCGCCCCAATGACTGGCTTTCGCCAACGGACAGGCTTCTAAACGCACACGGTATTGGTCAATGCGGGGCTTCAAGGAACATCTGACTACATCGGCAAGAGCTGTGAGCGAGAGATTTTTCGACCAATCGAGGTATCGGAAACGGAGTAATACTTTGTGTATTTCCCGTTTTCGATACCGAAGAGTGGGCGGAAAAGATCCGCTCACAGTCGCAGACGATGTAGTCAGATGTTCCTTATTACCCCATTTCCTTGTTAAGCCCTGCCCCCTGACGAAACCGCCGTTACGGACGCAGCGCCTCTGCTCGTGTTTCTCTATTCAGTATTATAAGACCGATTTAAGAAATTGTCAATACAATTTTTATAATCCCCACAACATCTTGTGTCGAAAAAAGCCGTCAGAATCCACATATTGTTACACATTTGTAATTATTTTCCGTCAGAAGCCGCCACCCGGAACCACGCGCCGCCGGTTTCGATCAGCCCGTCCTTCCGCAGCTTCCCGATCTCCGCCGACATGGCGCTCCGCTCCACGCCCAGATAATCCGCCAACGCCTGACGGTCATAGGGGATCGTAAACTCCGCGCTGCCGTGGCGCTTCGCCTGATCGAGAAGAAACTCCATCAGCTTTTCCCGGGTCGTTTTCCGGGACATGAACCGTATCTTCTCCGTCAGCGTCAGATTTTTCTGGGCGATGCCCTGCAAAAGATTGTATACCAGCCGGCTGTGGAACAGGCAGTCATGGCCGCAGCCGGTCATCACCCGCCGGCAATCCAGCAGGAGCACGGTACTGTTCTGCACGGCAAAAGCGCTGACCGGCAATGTCTCCAGCCCCGCGCAGACGAAAGCTTCCGCGAACAGCCCGCCGGGCGCGGCCACCGTCAGCACGCTTCGGTTTCCGTAGTAATCATCCCGGACGATCTGCACTCCGCCGGACAGCACGACCCCCACGAACCGGGCAGGCTCCCCTTCCAGAAACACCGGGTCGCCTTTTGGTATCTCGACCACCTTTTTGTCCAGACAGTTCAGTATTTCCGGCATTTCCTGCCGCGTTATCCCCGTGAACAGCGGACATTGGGACAATATTTCATAATATGCTTCCATAATCGCTCCTTTGTTGGAATTCCAACATACGTTTTTGCAATAGTATAGTAAACTGTGGCCATAAAGTCAAGGGAAGCTCTGGACAAATCGGCGAGAGCTGGCGGCGAGAGATTTTTTCCTAGACGAAGGCTTCACAAGTGGAGGAATACTTTGTGTATTTCCCGCTTGTGAAGCCGCACGGCTAGGGAAAAAGGTCCGCTGTCCAGCCGAAGGTGATTTGTTCAGAGTTTCCCCCAAAAAACAGGAGGAACAGATTATGATTCGCAGAATTATTGAAATCAACCGGGAAAAATGCAACGGCTGCGGTGCCTGCGCGGCGGCGTGCCACGAGGGCGCCATCGCCATGGTAGACGGCAAGGCGCAGCTGATGCGGGACGACTACTGCGACGGTCTGGGCGACTGCCTCCCCGCCTGCCCCACCGGCGCGATCACCTTCGTAGAACGGGAAGCGGCTGCTTATGACGAAGCCGCCGTTCTGGCCGCGAAGGCGAAGAAGGAAGAAAAGCTACCCTGCGGCTGCCCCGGCTCCGCGGCGCGAGCCATTCCCCGGGAGGAATCCCCCTGCGACGTCAGGACGCCCCAGCAGTCCCAGCTGCGTCAGTGGCCGGTACAAATCAAGCTTGCGCCCGTGAACGCGCCATGGTTCGATGGGGCAAAGCTTCTGGTCGCCGCCGACTGTACCGCCTATGCCTATGCCAATTTCCATCAGGATTTCATCAAGGGCCGCATCACGCTGGTAGGCTGCCCCAAGCTGGACGCCGTGGACTATTCCGACAAGCTCACGGAGATTCTGAAGCACAACGACATCCGCAGCATCACGGTCGTCCGGATGGAAGTCCCCTGCTGCGGCGGTATTGAGCAGGCGGTGAAGAAAGCGCTGCTGAACAGCGGAAAGCTGATCCCGTGGGACGTGGTGATCGTTTCTACGGATGGAAAAATTCTGGACAGGGTGTAATCGATCGTCAGGCAGTATTTGCTAACAAACGGAGCCTCCGCCAAATGGAGGCTCCGTTTGTTACGTCTGGTCTGCAAGTCTGATACCGAGATCATGTTCAAGCATGTGCATGTACTTTGCGGTAAACACGGTATCGGCGGCATACCCGGGAACGACTTTGGGGAAGAATTCGTTGCCCCACGGGAAGCCCCAATAGTGTACAAGCTTGAAGCCTATGGTTTCCAGATAGGAATAATAATCCTCAATTTGAATTGCCAGTGCTTGCTGCTCCGGGGTAAACCGCTGGACAGAAGAACATATGGCGTCTTCGGTGGTTTGCACCTGCGGAAGCGCAGAAAAAAGATATTCTCCATGAAGTTCTTCATAATCGGTTTGGAGCCGGAGCTTGTTTATTGGATCTCGGTAACAATCCAAGTTCCAGCGAACACCCTGCCATGCAACATACAATAGTTTGGCAGCAAACTGTCTTTCCAGCGTATCCACAAAAGCATCATCGGATAACTTCGCATTGGCTTGCGCAAAAGGAAGATATTCTTTTGTATAGCAGGAATCAGCCTGTTCCAGCGTACTCCTTAATTGCAGCGCAAGCTGCGTCTCATTCAGCTCGAATTTTACAATCGACATACCATTGCCTCATTTCCAATATAAATAATCAGAACCATATAAATTTATATTTATAAGTAATTCTGATAGGCTTATAATACAGGAAAAGGCATGTCGAAGTCAGTCGAATTATAGCAAAAGGAAACCAGCAGGCAATCTTTTTGATTGCTTGCTGGCGAAATCAGCCGTTTTCATAGTAGGCTTCAATATACGCTTTGACGCAGTGGTATATTTTGCGCCGCTCCTTTGCGGGGAGACCCTTCATGAGATCGTCTAAATCAGACGGAACAGAATCGGCAGAGTGATCGATGACATCCTGAAGCAATGTATCGGCGGACACATCCAAAGCATTGGCAATATTGCAGAATGTGTCCATCTTGGTAGGCTTGAAGCCCCGTTCAATTACGCTGACATGCATAGGGCTTAAATTCACCAATTCTGCCAGCGCTTCCTGCGTCAGCCCCTTTTGCTCACGGGCTGCCTTGATTCGTTTCCCGACTGCCTTCAAGTCCACGGTTAATCATCCCTTTAGAATCAGATTTAATTCCAGTAAGTAGTATAACCGTGGGAAATGAGAAAGCACAGAATCTATTATATTTAGAATAGGTATAATAGAATTATATTTTAATGCAAATTACGGAAGAAGCCAAGATTATTCGTTTCCCAATTCTGTCGAGGAATGGATAGAAAAGTATTCTGTCCGTCAGAAAAAACGGGAAGTGGATTCCATCTCATGATTTGTCTCTTTCCCGTTATTACGCGTTCTGTATTGCAAAACACATCCGCAAATAATTCCACTAATTCAAGACAGCACTATTATACAGTCCACTCAAACAGAACGCAAGTAAAATAAAATGTTACTGATACAAAACATTGGGAGGAAATCAGTAATGGTTGATTTAGGAGTACGCTTGCAGCAATTACGTATGGATCGCAATATGTCGCAATCTGAACTGGGAAAAGCACTGAATCGAAGCAAGTCTGTCATCAGCGCCTATGAAAATGATCTCCGTATCCCTCCGCTGGAGGTACTGACCGAGATCGCACTGATTTTCAACGTGTCACTGGATTTTCTCGTTGGGATAGATAAGGCGGAGATGGTCTCGGTAGATGGGCTGAACGACACGCAAAAGGCGATCATTCATTCCCTGATTTACGAATTTACGAACGATCATTCCCCATATCCCGGTCTTACCGAGCATCAGCAAAAGCTGCTGAGTCAGATTATGGTTGAATTCTCGAAAAAATAATATCCACCGGACATTTGCATTTTATTGTTCGAGTCCTAGGAACAAAAATAATCCGAACCCGTTTTCCACCAAGAACAGGTTCGGATTATTCTTCTCTGGTACGCCAGACCCGCCCAAATACGAACCCGGGAGGGCGCCGACGAAATCGGACGTAGCCGCATTTTGCACCGCTGAGAACGGCACCAAAGCCGCCCCGGCGCTGTCTACGTTGAATATAATTTTCATATAATCGTCGTAAACAAAGACGGAATGAACCAGCGCTCCAAAAACATCTTTGCGGAACTCTGGGCTTTTTCTGTCCCCGTGGCGGAAACCGTCAAGCCAGCAGGCCACCGCTTCCGCTTTGACCTCCAAGGACGCCTGCACTGTGGCGCGGTCGATCTGCTGCCGGAGGGCTGCACGGTCTGCCTCTGCATCCATAAGCATTTGCTTTGTGGTCTCCGTTATAATGCCCTGTGCTATGGCATTGCCTATATTCTTCAGCTGCTTCTCCACTTCGGTCAACTGCACCCGAAGACTGGCGACCAATGCCTTGTTGCCGCTGTTTTCCGAGCAGCGTCTTTCTACCTCCGCAGAAATATAGGATATGTTATCGTCCGTCAGCACGTCAAGGGCGGATTGCAGCACGGCCTCTTCGATCAAATCCAGCCGGACATTTTTCTTGTCGCACTTTTTGGCGCGGCGGTTGTTGCAAATATAATAGTAATGGCGGACGCCGCTTTTCCCGGTGCCGGCCGTTCCGGTCATGGGGCTGCCGCATTTGCCGCAGAACAGCTTCCCGCTGAGAAGGTACGGTACTTCTGCCTTATAGGCACCGGGGCGGTGGCGGTTGGCGTCAAGCTTTCTTTGTACCCGGAAAAACAGGTCATCCTCTATGATTCGGGGAACGCCACCGGCAATGCTGACAGTGCCGTCATATTCATAGATTCCGATATATTTCTTGTTCCGCAGGATCGTGGTAAAGCTGCTCTTGTTGAAAGAATTCCCTTTTGCGGTTTTGTGGCCTTCCTTGTTAAAGTGGTCGGCCAACTCCCCCATTGACTTACCGCTGTCATACCATTCAAAGCAGCGTTTTACCAGCTCAGCACCAACGGGGTCAATTTGCCAGCGCTTGTTCGGGCCGGGGCGGTAGCCCAGAGGGGCGCCGCCGGTGATCTGGCAGTGCTGGGCAGCTTTGTTCATGCCGCGGGTAACGTCTTCGGACAGTTTGGCGCTGAAATATTCGGCCACGGTTTCGATCATGCCCTGAGTGATGACCCCCGCGCTGCCGTCAGGTATGAACTCTGTCACACTGATAAGGTGAACCCCGGCCGCTTCCAGCTGCTTGCGGTAAAGGGCGCTTTCGGCACGGTCACGGAAAAACCGGTCATAGCGCCAGACCAGCACACAATCCACCACGCCGGTGCAGGCGTCGCGGATAAGCCGCCGGAAGTCCGCCCGGTTCTCAGTCCTTGCACTGCGGGCGCGGTCTACGTACTCCCCTACCACGGTAATATTATGTTTTTCGGCGTACTCCCTGCAAATATCAATTTGCGCCTCTATGCTTAATTCCTGCTGCTTATGGCTGGAAAAGCGGCCATAGATAAACGCCCGCACTGCATTTCACCCCTTTGCCCCCGCTGTGGCGGGAAATTACAATTATAGGCCGTTTTGAGTTACGCCGTATTCGGCCTGCTCATTTGTAAAGCCTTCATATTTCAGCTGACCAATCAGCCCAGAACGAGAGAAAGAAGAATAGTCCAAATATTCCTTTGCTTTCTTTACTGCTTGTTCGTTCCAGTCTGCACCACAGTTATCTGCTGCGCGAGTGGCTTCCTCAGTCGTAAAGCCCTCATATTCCAGCTGCCCGATCAGCCCAGTGTAGGAAAAAGCGGAATAATTCAGATAGTCAGCAGCTTTCTTCTCTGCCTGCTCAAACCAGTCAGCGCCGCAGTTGTCTACCGCGTAGGTGGCTTCCTCAGTTGTAAAGCCCTCATATTCCAGCTGTCCAATCAGACCGGTATAAGAAAAAGCGGTATAGTTTAGATAGTCGTGCGCTTTTCTCAGTGCGTTCTTTTCCCCGACCGATGCAGTATCTGTAACGGCCTGCGTTTCGACGGCTTGCGTATTTGCCACCGTTTCTTCGGCTACCGTTGCAACAGTCACTTCGGTGGTTGTCTCCACGGCTGCCGTTTCCGTGGCGGGAGTAGTTTCTGCGGGAGTGCTGACCAGTTTTGTGCAGCCACCAAACAGAATAACGACCGCAATCAGCCAGAACCACCAGCGTTTATAAAAAGGCTTTTGGGCCTTTTTCGCATTACTGGCCGGTTGCTCACCATCAACAGGTGTGCCGCAGTGAGGACAAAATTTGCCGGAGTTGTCGATTTCCTGACCACATTTCTTACATTTCATAAAATGACCCCTTTTCTTTTTGCATATCTAAACCCGTCCATGTGGCGGGTTATTTTTTTACGCCGGGGAACTGGATGATTTTGCATTCTCTGTAGGAACGGCCTGATACTCAAAGTCTAGCGCGTTCAGAATTCGCGCACGAGCCATGCTGTCAAGGGCATGAAATTTGCGAAGCAAATCCAAATCGGCAGCCGGAAGGCCGACCGCTTTGGTAGCACAAGCATTCCGACCAAGAAGAACATCCACGGTAACACCGAAAAAGTCGGCCAACTTGCACAACATTGCAAAATTGGGTTCACGCTTTCCACTTTCCCACATTCCGACGGTCGCTTGAGATACACCCATTTTCTCAGCAAGCTTATATTGAGACAATCCAGCCGTCTCACGCTGTTTTTTCAATTCAACTCTAAACACAGAACCACCCCTTTTCCATATGATAATAACAAAGAGTTATAAAAGCAAGGGTTTTTAGAAAATTATCACATTTAGTGTTGACAATCACGCTTAGTGATGCTATAGTAATCACACATAGTGATTGATAAGGAGGCGATTGAAAAAATGACGGCAATCAGAGAGTACAGAATCAAAAAGGGCATTTCCCAAGCCCAGCTTGCAAAGCTCATGGAGACCACACAGGCCGCTGTAGCCATGTGGGAAACCGGCGCCCGTATGCCTAGGGCGGACAAGTTGCCAAAACTGGCGGAAGTTTTAGGCTGTAGCGTGGCGGACTTATTTGCAAAACCAGAAACGGCGTAAGGAGGTGTACACGGTGAATATCCACGAAGCAATCATGGCCAGAACACACGAAAAGCCGTATATTACCCGCCGCGATTGGGGGTACATCACGGTAAATCCGGTAGCGGTAAGCATAAAAATACTCCCCACAAACAGCCCTGACGGCTGTGTTGTGGAGAGCGTGAGTGCAGAAGGCCCCCGCAGCGGGTGGCAGCCAACAGCGGGAGACCTTGCGGCAGAGGATTGGGAAACGGTTGAGTAACTAAACTCCAGCTTTTTCAATGTACGCAGATATGGCCGCGCTGGTAATGCCTCCCGCAATGGCGTTTATAGCATCAAGCGAATAATTCCGCACAGCATTTATACCGGATTTAATTACAGCCCAATGCTTCGGATCACGAATGCCGTTCAAAAATTCGTGTCCGGTATAGGTCATGTAATTGACCACGCACCTATAAACCGTGCCGTTGCTCCATGAGATTTGCGCCTTTATGTACCCTGCCTGTTCAAGGTTGTAGAGCGTATAAAAGATGTCTTCCTTGGTATAGTCTGGCAAAGATTTGCAGAGTTGCAATAGGCCAAGAGAGCCGAACTCCATGTGACCGTGTCCATCGTCTTTTATTGCCCATTCTTTTTCAATTTGGAGCATAACGGCGCGTATGCAATCAGGATTTAGCTTCATTAGATCACCACCTTTTGAGGTGATTCTATCAGAGAAGCGCAGAACAATCAACACCAATGTAAGGAGGTGCCGCCATGGGGCGGGTAAATAGCGAAGCTGCCGCCCTGCTGGTGGCGGGTATTTGCCGAGGGAAGTTCTGGGCATCCCCAGAGGAAACAGAACGGTGGTTAAAGACCGAAACCGGGCAGCGCATTGCAGCCCTTATCGAGAAGGAACGGAGGAAGCTCAAAAATGACAGGCCGAGAATTTAACGAGGGATTGCAGCGTCACCTAATGCGGTGTGAGCTGCAATACAGAGCCGAGAACGCACCGAAAGGCAGTGAAGTGGACTGGTTGGCACCGCACTGCGGCACCGTGCAGGAAATTGCGCGTTTCCTGCGGGAGCTTGGATTCAGAATCAAGGAAATATCGGATTGTTCCGACTGTGCGGGGACAAAGTTCCATTGGGTAGTTACGACAAGCGGAATCGTTGTTTACGAAAATGACAATTTGCTCCGCGGCTTTATCGCCATGTCCGCCGGAAATCGGGAGCGCAGGAAAAAGAAGGTGACACGGCCGCATGAATGAATACAAAGTTGGTTTTAGTTATCAGCAGACCAGCGGGGCAAGGCCTACTGTTTTCGATGAAATAAAGGCAGCCACCGCTCAGGAAGCCGTAACCAAGACAAGAGACTGGTATAGCGGTCTCCCGATCAATATTGAATCGGTGCAGATTGACCAAGGCAACGGCTGGGAACCCGTGAAAGACTGGGTATGAGCTGGGATTCTGAAATTTGGGCGCCGTGCCGCCTAGGAGAAGCGTTTACATTGTGGGATTTGGGGTTTGAGCGCACAACGTACCTATACGCAATTAAGGCGGATCGGATGGGGCACAAGGGTGACGCTATGAGTGTTGACAGGCCGGAGCAGTTGACAAAAAGGCACCCGTACAATGTCCGCTTAGGAGCAGGCCCGCGCCCATGGTCAAATTGCTGGACGTATGAGCCCAAGATCAAGATCGAACCACCCGTCTGGTGCTGGGATATGCAGGACGACTACATGTTCGGTTTGGAGTTGAAGCCAAAGCGGAATGGTGCCCGGCGGAAAGCCAGACTTGACTACGTGAAGATCCACAACGGCCAACCAGTATATGAAATGGTTATAGAAAGACCTGACGGAAATGAACGGCAGTGTTTTGACAGTATTCCGACACTTGATTCTTACTTTGCGCCGATCTGGCCAGAATCCGTTATTGAATCAGCAAAAACCGTTATTGAACCGTTGAAAACTGTTTGCCCTACTGCCGGGGTCAGGCCGTTCTATTACTTTTGGTTTGAAGAAATGCAGGAGGGTTAACGGTGGCAGACACACGACATGCACCATGTAAGGGCTGCCCGGACAGATACCCGGCGTGTTCCGACCATTGTCAAAAGCCGGAATTTCTGGCTTTCCGTGCAGACCGCGCCCGTATAAGGGAAACCCAGCGCCGGGAATCGGAACTTCTGAGTTACACCTTGGGTGAAATCAGAAAGAACAGACGGGGCAGAAGATAAGCCCCAAAAATAAGGAGGAAATACCATGCAGTACATAGACAACAGAGAAGATCAGGAAGTAATCGACATGGTCAACCGGAATCACCGCTTGAACGTGGAAGTGACCAGAACCGTGGGGTATATCGTCCCCGTTGAGGAAGCCCGGCGCATTGCTGCCCAGCGGGCAGCCGCCAACCAGCAGCAGGGCAGCATCGTGGGCGTGGTGGCTGTCTTTCTAATCACCGCCCTTGCTGTCGTGCTGGGCATTGTCGGACTGGTAGGGTAACGCCATGGGAAAGAGTATTTCGGAAGTTCTCACCGCTCTGACGCTCTGCGGTGCCAATTACCGGGCAGACAGCTGTAAAGCCTGCCCACTTAATGATTCCTGCAAACCGGGTGACAATGCTGCTCTAGTGGACGCTGCCACCGAAGCGATCACCGATCTGGTGGCGTTCAATGCCTTGTGCCTGCAAGAGAAAGCGGGCCTTCTCCAAGTTCTGAAACACGCCAGAGTAACGGTCTATGTGGTGGTTCATCGGAGACGCAGCACCCGCGACGTGTTCACGCTGAAAACCGGGCTTTTCCGTCCCAATGATCTGAAACGTCTGGGCAAGACTGTCTTCCTGAACCGGGGCGACGCTGAAAAAGAGCTAAGGAGGCTGCAAGAGCTATGGTCATAAATGAAAGCGCCCTTCTGCGGGCAATGCGCGAGGACTACAAGGGGCAGGGCTACACCGTGGCCAGACGTGCGGAGATCGAGGCCGACCCGGAAAGCGAAAGCATCCTCCTTCTGAGCGCAAACGACTGGATGGTGGAAATTGGATGGAAGAATGTGTCGGCCAAAATCTTCGGTCTGGTAGCGGAACACATGAAGGGTCTGCCAGAGGTGGGGCAGGCTTTCAAAGTCAAGAAAAAGGAAACCAACACCGTTATCTTCGATATGGTGGAGAAATTCCCGAAGCATAACCCCGATGAGCGAATTATTGCCACCCACCGCACCCGGCTTATGTACGAAAGCATGGAGGTTTGGCAGGAGGAACGGAACAACAGCTGTATGCTTGTCCCAAGCGAAACGGCCGGTATGCTTTTGGACCACGGAAGAATTGTGCAGTGGATCGACGGCGGTCTGCTTATAACGGGTAGAGCGTCCCGTATCTTTGTGAGACATTGCCGATACCGGGCGGACGACCCGCAGCAGGACGCTATCAATTTCTTAAGTGGGAAGCGCTGGTGGTGACGGTGGAAGAGACTGCAAAAGGCTGGGCGGTTCTGCTTTCGATTCGGGCAGTACATGCGGCCAACATCTACGCCGGGACAAAAACGGTAGAACTGCGGAAGTCAGTCCCAAGGCGTCGTTGCCGGGAAAATTCCGCAAAGTATCCATTCCGGGTCTATTTGTACGAAAGCAAAAGCGCCGGAGGGCTGGGAGCGATAACAGGGTACTTTGAATGTAGCAGCTACGCAGGCACCCGCGGCATATATCTGGAAGAAATTTCCAGACGTGCACAGGTCAGCATGGAATACCTTACAGACTACGGGAAAGGCGGCTGGGTATACGGCTGGGAGGTCAAGTACCCTTGCCGCTTCCCCGCCCCGCTGCCTATTTCGGATCTGGGGTTCCAGCGCCCACCGCAAAGCTGGTGCTATCTGGACGACAAGGCTTGCGAAATATTGGAGGTGGCGGCTCATGGATCATCAAAGTCATGAGCCTGCCCGGTTCTGGTACTACTATGATTTTTCCCCGCTGCAACCCGGACGCTACTACTGTGGCGACTGCTTCCAGCTGCTTCCTGCCATTGAAAGCGGAACCGTGGACATGGTCCTGATAGACCCGCCCTATTACATGGGCAAGGACAAAGCATGGGACTGTTTCGAGGGCAGGGCCGATTATATGGCCTTCATGGGTCGGGCATTCATACAAGCCCAGCGCATTCTCAAAGAAAATGGAACGCTGGGCTTTTGGCACAACGACCTACAGAAGATCACGTGGCTTTGTGACTGGCTGGAACGCAATACAGATATGCGGTTCGCTACATGGGGAATATGGGTCAAGCCCAACCACAGGCGAAAGATATGGGTAAACCCCGGCCCGGGCAACACCCTGCGCAGCTGGTTCAACATCGGCGAATTCTGCGTGTTCTTTGTAAAGGGTACAGCCGGCACCGCATGGAACAAAACCGGGCTTGAGCTGGCCAAGCTGAACACCGAGAACTTCGGCTCACTGCGCGACTACTTCCGCCGCCTACTGGAATACACAGGCGCCACCAAGCGTCAGATAATTGAAACCGTAGGCCAGTCCGCCGACCATTGCTTCCGTTTTGGTAGTACGCAATGGCTTTTGCCTACCCGCGAAACATATCTCAAAATTGTGGCGGCGTTCCATTGTGACAGTTGGGAAGGGTACAGGACTTTTGAAAGTCTGGAAGCAGAACGGAATAACGCAATGGCCAGCTATGCCGATCAGATTCAGGAAGCCAATGCCGCCCGGTTCGTCCACAATCTGGATGCGAACCACTGCAACATATGGATCAGTCAGGAGGCACAGTCCGGTCAGAAGCACCACCCTTGTCAGAAGCCTGTAGACATTACAGAGCGGATCATCAGGACACACACAAATCCCGGCGGGCTGGTGGTGGATTTTTTCGCAGGAAGCGGAAGCACCGGGGTGGCCGCGATCCGCGCCGGTCGGTCGTTCATTCTGATAGATAATGACGAACCGCACCGGGCGGAAGGCGCCGCATGGATTGAAAAGGAAAGACAGAAAGCCCTTTGCATTTAACTGCAAAGGGCAAAAAAGAAGCCCGGCCGCGGAAATGACCGGGGTTCCATAAGTGCCAAGGGTCAAACATGCCTGCATTTATATTGTGGGCAAACCCTTCGCAGGTGCTGCCAGAGGGCAGCGTGAAGGGCTTGTATGGGGTGATAAAAACAGAACCGTCCCAGAAACATATAGGAGGGTGCCGCATGAAAACGGTACAGAGGGAAAGGCGGTATGTTTGTGGGCAAACCAAGCAGAACGCCGTATATCAGGAAATAGAGATTTATACAGTAGGCACGGATCAGAAAAGCCGGCAGCGGGAAAAACAGAAAGTAACCCCTGTTCCCTTTCGGGGTAAGAACCCGGAACACTGGGACGGCCATAATGCCAAACGCGCCCGCAAGTGGTTCATCCGCCTGTTGAATACCAATTTCACAGAAGCCGACACACATACCAGCCTGACTTATTCCGATGAATTCTTACCGAAGACAGAGGAAGAGGCAGACCGGGACATAAGCAACTTCCTTCGCAGGCTACGGACAAAGTGCAAAGCCAGAGGGTTGCCCGCCCCGGAAGCCATTACAGTGACGGAACACCAAGACGCAGACCCGGACACAGGGCAGAAGGCCGTCCGTTTTCACCATCACGTCATTTTGAAATGCCAGCTTACCCGCGACGAGATAGAAGGCTGCTGGGTTCGGAAGAAAAAGCGGATGGGGACGACCAACGCCGACCGCCTGCAAATGGACAAAAGCAGTCTTGAAGCGCTGGCCAACTACTTGATGAAATACCCGAAGCGGAAGCACAGGTGGCGGCGGACACGAGGCATTAGAGACCCGATACTACCGACCCCGAACGATTCCAAATACACCCGGCGGGGCATTGAGCGCATAGCAAAAGACCCCACCAAGCTGCATAGCCCCGAGTTCTGGGAAAAGAAATACCCCGGCTGGAAGCTGAAAGAGGCCCAAGCGGAATACAACGATTATTGGGGCTGGTCCATATCTCTGAAAATGCACAGGATACCGGAGCGAAGGGGGCGACCGTGTGGGAGTTAGATTACAGGATTTAGGCCCAGCTGCCCAGCGGCAGGTTATTGAAAAACTGCGTCAGCTGGACAAGCAGCAGAAAAAAGCCAGAGCCGGATCGGCGACGGACGAAGGCAGCAAGCTGGAACAGGAATATTACACAGCCTTCATCTGGCCTAAAGAGCTGGCCGGGGAAATCGATCACGTAGAACGGCACGTCCGGTTTGAGTTGCTGCCAAAAGCGGAATACTGCGGCGTTTCCCTTCCGGCTGCCCACTACACACCTGATTTTCTGATTTACTACAAAAGCGGGGACGTGGAAGCCGTAGAGGTAAAACATGAAGCAATCCGCAAAAACCAGAGGGATTATATTTACAGGCGCCGCCTGTTCATCGACAATATAGCCCGGCCAAACGGGTGGCGGTTCACAGAATACATAAAACGGGAGGACAAGAACAATGACAGCTTTAGAAAAAGCCATTGAGGCGATCACCGAACAGCAGAGCAAAATGGAAAAGGACAGCACCCCTTATTTCGTGGGTGAACAGCTGAAAGACATTCTCAGGAGCGCCCCGCCTTCTGCTGCTGAGATTGTCCTGCAGGACCTTGGCACTAAGGGCATGAGCGTGGAGGACTGCGAGAAGAAAATAGCAGACTATGCCAGCAAGCACCGTCACGGGAATCAAGGCTGCTGCCCGCCCACGGAGGCCGACCGCATTATCCGGGAATTTTACGGAATCCCGATGGTAGGGATTGACCTTGCAAATGGGCCTGATTTTACGGCATACGCCAAACTGGCACAAAAACAAACAAAAGTCAGTCTTGCCGACTTTCTGTGAGGGAGGGCTGAACAATGGATTACAGCAGACTGATACCTGAAACAGCACCGGAGGATCTGTTCGCCTGCATTGAAAAAGAATGTGAGCGATTCCGCAAGGGGGTCCTGAGCTATCGAGCCGCCAGCCATGAAGAGGCAGAAGTGGCAGGGTATTGCGAGGACTTCGGCGGAGACTATCGCAGGGACAGGAAAAAGCGCCCTGCGCTGTTATGGTGTTCAGAATGCGGCCGTGAGAGTGTAGCGGAATGGATTTCAGCGAAGTCTTGCCACGGCTATGGTTTATCATCCGGAATTGGAATTGAGGATGATTTCAACAATGCAACGGGAGAATATCAAGACGGGGCAGAAATGCACTGCCCTGCCTGCGGGGAAAACGTCACCCTGAAAAGCGCTACCGCAATGAATCACGGCCACACGGATCAGACGTTTATTACAGTGCCGACCGTGTGCGGGAGCTATCCTGTCTTTACAGTGTTCTGCGCCGAGCGGCGTATCTACAAGCGTTCTGTGCATTACAGCGCCGTACCGTTTGAAGCATACGTCATTGACGGGAAGAAGGTGGTAAAACTGGTGGCATACCGGCGCGGCTTCGGTGGCGGCTGGTACAGTCTGGGCGGCTGGCAGCAGCTGAGCCGCGCGGTAGATACGATGTGCGCCCCGATTATGTACTGGCGAACGCCGGACCTTTCAGGCACCGTTCTGGAGAACGCAAAGCTCTGGGATTATAAAGCACAAGCTTATGAAAGCGGATTGTTTTACCCACTGGCCTATAGCCGCCTGTATCTGCGGCACCGGAATGTTGAAAACCTGATTACTGCCGGACTGGGGAAACTTATCGGTTCGGCGATTGAGAAAGGCGCAAAAGTAAGCGGTTATTACGGAGGCCGCATGGAATGCCCAACGCCGAATATTGCATGGATTGACTGGAAGCAGGCCAAGCCAGCCAAAATGCTTGGCGTCACAAAGGAACAGCTGCGGTGGATTCAGAAAGCCGGGTGGAAGCTGGAAGAGTGGGAGGCTTTTACAGCCTGCAAAGAGGAACTTACCCCGGAGGAAGTGGCTGAGGCATTCGCGCTTATTGGCGTCACGAGCATAAAAACCCTTGCCGAAATTCAGGAAATAAGGGGAAAGGTTTTGAAAACAGCACGGTATTTGCGTCGGCAAAATGAGCAGGCATATACGTACCGGGACTATATCCGCGCAGTGCATAATCTGGGCGAGGATGTAACTCAGGACGTTATCCTCTGGCCGCCTAGACTGCGGGCAGCACATGACCGGGTGGCCATGGCCGCACGGTACACGACAGACCGGAGGACAAAAGAGCAATTTGAAGAAATGAGCCGCATTGCCCAAGGCCTCACATGGAAACATAATGGGATCATCATTCGGCCGGCGGCCACCCCTGAAGAACTGGTGCAGGAGGGGGCAACACTGAAACATTGTGTAGGCGGGTACGCAAAAAGCCACGCTTCCGGGAGGATCATTCTGTTTATTCGGCATGAGCGCCGCACGGAAAGGAGCTGGTACACGCTGAATGTTGACTTGAAGACAAAGAAGATCATTCAAAACCATGGATATCGAAACGAAATGCTTCCCAACGGCACACATTTGTGCATTCCCAAAGAGGTGCAGGATTTTGTTTTAGCTTGGACGGAAACCATTTTGAATCCGTGGGTCATGCCGAAGAAAAAGCAAAAAGAGATTGCGTAAATGGAGGTTTAACAAATGGAACAACTTGCTATTTTGAACAATGTGGCGGGGTTGACCGCCGAACAGCAGGAAGCTGCTGCCATGCACTTCGAGATCGTTCAGGCGGCGAAGACCGCCGTCAATAGTCTTTTGGACTTGGGGCGAAAGCTCAAGCGTATGCGGGACAGCGGCCGTTATAAAGATCTGGGGTTCGCTTCCTTCGCCGAATACACAGAAGCGGCGGTGGGAATCAAGCAGCGGCAGGCATATAACTACATTCAGGTGGTCGAGAGCTTACCGGCCAGACTGATTGAGGAAAACGCCGCCGCAGGCGTCACCAAGCTGGCGTTGCTGGCCAAACTGAACCCGGAGGAGCGGGAAGACCTGACCGGGGAAGCTCTGGCAAACATCACCGTTGCAGAGCTGAAAAAGCTGGTTGAAGAGCGGGACGCCATGGCGCAGCAGCTTTCTATCTTCCAGACGGAGCCGGAAGCCGTGGCAGAGGTTGAGGCGGAGCCTATTGACCCCGACGAGATCAGGCGGCAGGCGGAGGAAGAAACCCGGCAGCAAATGGCTGCGGCATTCGCCGAGGAACGTACCCAACTGGAAGCCAAGCACAAAGCTGCAATGAGTGAAGCAGTGCTGAAGGCAGAGCAGGCCGCGGCGGCGGAGGTTCGCAAGGTGAAGGCTGACGCCAAAAAGCAGGCGGAGGCAGAAACCCGGCAGCAGGTAGCCCAAGCCAGAGAGGAAGCCGCCAAGGCGGCAGCGGCTCAGCAGGAAGCCAAGTACCGGGCAAAACTGGATCAGGCCAAGCAGGCGGAGGAAGAGGCCCAGCGCCGGGCGGAAACCATGGCAAAGCAGATGGAAGCCAGCAGCGACGAGAACGCCGTCCGGTTCTTTATGCTGTTTGAGCAGCTGCAGCAGAAGGTCGAAGATATGAAAGCCATTACGGAGACCATGCGGGAGACCAGCATAGAAAATGCAGAAAAGTTCCTGAATGCTCTGCGGGGGGCGCTGTCTGCGATCATTGCCAATCTGGAAGGAGGCGGCAGCAATGTGGGCTAATTTCGTGGCGGCGTGGTTCGACACCTGCGCCTTCATCGGTTCCGTCCTTGGGGGCATTGCCGCCGTCATTGTGGCGGTTCTGCTACTTGCCGCATTCGTTATTATCCTGCTGGCTATTGTGGATCTGCTGTTCGACAAAATCACCGGGGCAATGGCACGGCACTGGGTCAAGACCGGCAAGCAGCCAGCCCGGCGCTGGGCGGAGATCATAGCAAGGGGGCGCTGTGATGAAGAACAGTAGCCAGAAGCGTGAACAGAACGAAAAGAAGAAAGAGGCGCTCAACGAGTATCTGGAAGCCTTGAAGGTAGTAGATTACTGGACAGGCAAGGTTCGGGAACTGAACGGCGCATTTATCTACCGAAGTCCCAGCAGCAACACAGAGCTGCCAACCAAAGCCATTGGCAACCCTACCGTGTCCGTTTCCATGGAGATGGAGACAGCGGAGGAAAACGAACGGGAAGCCAGACAGTACGCCAAAGAAGCAAAGAGGCGGGTTCTGTCCCTTATCCAAATGGCAAGAACAGCAGACCAAAAGGTGCTGCTGATGCGCCGGTACATTGATGGCATGAGTTGGGAGGACGCAGCGGAAGCGGCGGGCAAATCCCGAACTTGGGCAACCAACACCCACGGCGAGGCGCTGCTTTATATCAGGCTGCCAGATGCCGTGAAGAAGCAGTGATAAAAAGTGTACAAAAGTGTGAAAAAAAGTTTTTTTCTTTCTTGAAGTGTACAAGGACAGTGTGCTATTCTGTATAACAAGAAGGCCGCGGGAAACCGAGGCAGAATAAACCGAAAGCCGTAGGTCAGAAGCCTGCGGCTTTCTTTTTGCATGGGAGGCGGTGAGAGGGTGTCACTGCCGTATGATCCGGACAGCTGGCCCGCAAACTGGATTTTGCAGTTGATTGCAAAGGATCAGCTGGGTGATTTCTACAACTCAAAGCAATGGAAGCGCTTCCGTTTGAAGCTGCTCAAGTCTAAGCCGTGCCGGTGCCAGCTGTGCGAACAGAAGGTGCCTGCTGTTCTCACGCCGCTGCGCAAGCCATGGGAAAAGAAGCGAGACAGTAACGACCGCCGCCCGGTCGCTGTTGTCCACCATCGCAATGAGATAAGGCAAAGACCGGACTTGGCCTTGTCCGAGTACGACGACAGGGGGCAGCTCAACACTGTGATTATCTGCCCGGGGTGCCACTGGGAAGAACATCATAAACGAAAACTTCCCGTGACAGAAGAACGGTGGTAGCCTGGGCACCCCCCACCCCCTGAAAGCGAAATCCCGCCCGCCTTGGAAACCGAGGCCCAGGGAAGACAAAACCGCTGAATCGCGCGCACAACGAAAAAAACGGGAAAAACCGCCCCCGCATAATATGTTCGCGTGTATGCGCACGCGCGTAATGGGAAACGCGGAAATCGGTCAGAAAGGGGCTGAGAAAATGACCGCCGAGGACGTAAAGAAAAGCCTTATCAGGCAGCTGGAAGACCGGGGCGCGAACGTGGAACACTTTCTTGCCCTTATTGATGATTACGTTTTTTACTACAAGCAAGAAAAGAAAGCCCAGGCCGAAGTCCGTAAAAACGGGATGACGATAAAAGCCACCAGCGCTTCCGGAAAAGAATACGACAAAGAAAACCCGGCAATCAAGGCGGCAGCCCTTTTCAACAAGCAAAAACTTACAATCCTACGGGAACTGGATCTGAGGACGGATACAGTACCGCCTCCGGATGAAAGCGGCGGCAATCTGTGACCCGCTATATTCAGGATTACATAGAACTGGTGAGGTCCGGCACCGTGCCGGTGTGCCGGGATCAGCTGCTCCTTGTCGATTATGTGGAGCGTGTTTTTCAGGAAGAAAGCATATACGTGGACGAAGCGCAGCTGGAGCGGTACATGGATCAGCAGAAATATTTCCCGTACCGTCTTTTGGAGTGGGAAACCTTCTGTTTCGCACTTCATAACTGCGTGTACAAAGCCCCCGGGCGTCTGCGGTGGCCTATTCTAATCATTGTCGTGGGGCGCGGAGCCGGGAAAAACGGCTATCTTGCCTTCGAGGATTTTTGTTTAATTACCCCGATCAACGGCATTGAGAAATACAACATAGACATGTTTGCCAATTCGGAGGATCAGGCAAAGGCCACGTTCGACGACATTTACGATATTCTGGAAAGCGACAAACGCTATTTTGAGAAGTATTTCACTTGGAACAAAGAGCAAATCATAAACAGGAAGACCAAAAGCCGCATTAAATACTACACTCGCGCCCCTAATTCCAAGGACGGCGGCCGACCCGGAAAGGTCGATTTTGACGAACTGCACGCATATGTGAACAGCGCATTGCTTGACGTGGCGGTCACGGGCCTTGGCAAGCGGCCAATGCCCCGAAGAACCTACATTTCCACCCAAGGCAATGTACGAGACGGCCCGTTAGACCGGTACATGACCGCGGGGCTGAAAGTTCTGGAAGGTACGGAGCCAGACAACGGCTGGTTATATTTCTTCTGCCGTCTGGACAGCGACGACGAAATCCACGACCCGAAGACGTGGGCAAAGGCAAACCCTTCCCTGAATGATCCCACCCGGCAAGAGCTGCGCGAGGAAATCCTGCTTGAATACAACGAGTACAAAAAAGACCCGGCCAGCCATTCTTCCTTCGCTACAAAGCGCATGAACCGCCCCCAAGGGAACACGGAAACGGAAGTAACTTCATGGGAAAATATTCTGGCGGCAAATCAGCCATACCCGCCATTGGATCCGGGTGTCGCGCCGACGGCGGTATTCGGTATTGACTACGCAGATACGCGGGACTTTGTGGCGGCGGGCATTCTCTGGAAGGTCGGGGAAATCTGGTGCTGGAAGGCTCATAGCTGGATATGTACCCAGAGCGCTACCCTACCGCGTATTCAGTTCCCGTATCTGGAAGCTGTTTCCAGAGGGGAAGCCACTCTGGTGGACGAGCCGCAAATACCGGCAGACTACCCGGCGGACTGGATCGAAGCGCAGGCGCTGGAAAACAATATTCGATTCGGCGCAATCGATCACTTCCGTATAGCCCTCATGCGCAAAACATTCAAAGAAAGAGGCTGGGATCCAGACCCCAAAAAAGGAAACATCAAGCTGACATACCGGCCGGAGGTTTCAGAGGTGGCGCCAATCATTACCAGCGCTTTCATTTCCCATAAAATTCGCTGGGGTGATTCCATGACAATGCGGTGGTACACGAATAACGCATGCCGGAAGATCGACAGCAACGGAAATATTACTTTTGAGAAAATCGAACCCAAAACCAGAAAAACAGACGGCTTTATGGCATTTGTGGCGGCCTTCATTGTGGCCACAAAGCACGAGGACATATTCGAGGTACTGCCGGATGTGGACAAACTGCCGGGCGTCTTTGTTTTCTGATTTTGGAAAGGAGTTGAAACAATGAGGTTTACGGACTTTCTGGCCGACTTGGTGGACTTCGGGAAGCGGGATGAAAGCGGCAACATTCTGGTGAAGGACGGAATGCAGGGCACGGCGATCTCGCGTCTGAATGTTGAAGAAATTGCCCTTTTCTCCGTCATCGACTTGGTGGCGTCCACGGCCGCAATGTGCGAATGGAGAACGTACCAGAATGGTCAGTATCAGCGCGGCGAAGACTGGTTCCGGTGGAATGTAGAGCCGAACCAGAACGAAAACGCTTTTTTCTTCCGCCGCCTGCTGTTTGCCCGGCTGCTGCGGTTTAATGAAGCGCTGGTATTCCAGCGGGCAGATGGTAGCTTGTACCTTGCGGACAGTTTCAGCCGTGAGGAATTCGCCTTTAAGCCGAACAAGTATAGCGGAATCACGTGCAACGGTTTGACGGTCAGCAGCTACAAAACAGAGGACGAGATCTTCTATTTTCACCTTGCCAGTCAGGACACTGCAAGTCTTCTGCGCAGGTTTAACAGCCTGTATTCCGAGGCGTTAGCCGAAGCTCTGGACAAGTACAAGCATAGCGGTGGCCGCAGCGGCGTGCTGAAAATCACAGGTAATGCCACAAAAGACAAAAATTACGAAGAAAACGTGGCCAGACTGATGCAAAATCGGTTCAAAACATTCTTTGAGAGCAAAAACGCGGTTATCCCATTGTTTGATGGCTACGATTATACCCCGGACAGCGGCCCAGCTTCTCAGAAGCTGAACGGTGAAGTCGGTGACATGGAAAGCCTTGTCAGGCAGGCGCAGGATCGTGCTTGCAACGCCTACCATTGCCCGCCCTGCCTGCTGCGCGGCGACGTTACCAACCAAGACGAAGCCGTCCAAAACCTGCTGACATTCGGCGTAAAGCCGGCAGTGCTTACCGTGGAAAACGAGGCCAACAGGAAGCAGTACGGCCGGGAAATCCTGAACGGCTGGCGTATACGTATCGACATGACCCACGTTCGTGTGGTTGATATTTTCGACGTGGCGGTCAAGCTGGACAAGCTTATCCAAGATGCCGTAGTAAACACGAACGAAGGCCGTGGCCTGCTCAATATGGACCCGATTTCGGAGCCGTGGGCAGATGAATACCACCGCACCAAAAATATGGAGGCGGTAAACGCCCCGGTGAAGGGAGGTGAAAACACATGATTTATATTCCCATGAAAGTGCGCCACGAGGTTAAGGCTCTGGCTGCTGGTCGAATTTTTGAGTTCTACATCACCGACGACATAAAGCCGGACGGTGAACGATTCAACTGGGATACATATTCTTGGGAGGCAGTGGAGAGCACAACGTGCCAGCGGTATTTCGTGGAAAACACGAAGGATGCACAGGCCGGCGACACCATCAACCTGTACATAAACAGTTGGGGCGGCAGCGTAAAGGAAGCGCTGGGCATTTATAACGTCCTGCGCCGCTGTGGGGCCACCGTTGTGGCATACATTGACGGCGTTGCAGCTTCTGCCGCGTCCGTTATTGCGATGGCAGCAGACAAGGTAATTATGCCCCGTAACACCGCTATGATGGTACATAACGCAGCTTGGGGCGTGTACGGCAATTCCAAGGAACTGCGGAAGAGTGCGGACGATCTGGACATTATCAACGGAGCCATGCTGCAAAGCTATATCGTCAAGGCTGGCGACAAGTTGTCCGCGGAAAAGCTGGAAGAACTGACGGACGGTGAAACTTGGCTGTCTGCGGAAATGTGCATCCAATACGGCCTTGCTGACGAATACGCGGAACAGGACGCAGACCTGACCGCAGCCGCCAAACAGTATCAGGGTGCGCACGCAGCCTTCCAAAGCCGGGATATTTCCACCCTGCCCGCGGCCATGGCGGCGGCGATTTCCGCCGTAGTGGGCCACCAAGAACCGCGGAAGCTGCAAACTCAGAAAGCAAGTGAAGCCAGCTGCCTGAACAACATTCTTGCAGCAATGATTAAGTAAACGGAGGAACAAACAAATGAAAATCACAAGCAAAGACCTGTTCGCGCAGGTCAAAAAGCAGCATGAAACCACCCTTGCCGCTGCTTTTAAGTCCGGTAACCCTGAACAGATGGCTGAGGCCATGACTGCCTTTTTCGATGGCATGAACGAAGCAGTCCTCCAGAAAGCCGCCGAAGAGATCGACGCCAGAAATCAGGACGCCGCTATCCTGTCCGCCCGCGGCGCAAACGTGCTGACTGCGGACGAACGCGCCTATTATGAAGGGCTGGCCGCTGCGCTGAAGGCAAGCGACCCCCGCGCCGCTGTGGCCAACTATGAGGTTGCCATGCCTCAAACCGTTATTGAGCGGATCATCGGCACCATCAAGAAGACCCACCCGCTTCTGGATAAGCTGAACTTTGTAAGCACGGCTTATCTGAGCCGCATTCTGGTAAACGCCAAGCCCGCTCAGCTGGCCGCTTGGGGCAAGATCACCGGAGCGGTGCAGAAGGAGATCGAGGGCGGCGTTCAGGAAATCGCCCTGACCATGTGCAAACTGTCGGCATTTCTGTGCATTTCCATGGACCTGGTGGAACTGGGGCCGGAATGGATGGATGCCTATGCACGGGAAACCCTTTCCGAAGCAATCGCCTGCGCCTGCGAGGCCGGCGCCGTGGCCGGCACTGGCAAAGACGAGCCTATCGGCATGATCCGGGACATGGCGGCCGACGTCAGCCCCACCACCGGCTACGCCAAGCAGACCCCCGTCAAGGTTAAGAAGCTTGACCCGGCAACCATGGGCGCGCTGCTGAAAAAGCTTGCCCGCGATCCCAACGACAGCACCGGCAAGACTGCCCGCGTCGTCGATCCCCGCGACGTTATCGTCGTGTTCAACCCATTCGACTACTGGGAAAAGGTTTTCGCGGCTACCACGCTGCTGGTGGGCGGCCAGTACGTGACCAATGTGCTGCCCATCCCCGCCGAAATCTTCCAGAGTTCCGCCCTTGAGCAAGGCGAGGCCGTCATCGGCATTGCCCCGTACTACTTCATCGGCGTAGGTCCTTCCGGTAAGCAGGGTACCATCATTCCCGACGATTCCGTCAAGTTCCTGGAAGATCAGCGTGCATACAAGGCCAAGCTCCAGGGCAATGGCTGCCCCATGGACAAGTACGCCTTTTTGCTGCTGGACGTTTCCGAACTGGAAAGCATCGTCAGCACCATTGTGGAGGTTGCGGGTACTGTGTCCACCACCGTTACTAACACTGTGAACACCAAGGCCCAGACGGGCTAAGGAGGCTAACTCATGGCAGCATTGACAAAGGAGCAGGTTTACAAGCTTGCGCTCAACCGTATGAACTATACATGGGAGCCGGACAAAGCCCAAAGCGCCAATGTGAACGCTGCCATTGAGGAAGCGGAAGCGCTTCTCCGGGCCAGGGCGGGCAGCCCTGATCTTGACCTGACCGGTCCGGAATATCGCGGCTTGCTGATAGAATGCGTGTGGTATCTGGCAAACAATCGCCGGGCGGAGTTTGAAGAGGACTACCGCGCGGAAATTGTAAACCTGCGTCTTGCGGAGGGATTCGGCTGTGGCAAAGAAGAAAGTACAGTTTGAATCCTTCCCGGACGGCGTTTGCAAACTGTGGCAGCTGGACGGCGGAAAACGGCCTGTTCTGCGGCTGTCCGGTGTACGCTACAGGGAGCGCACGGTCGGCGAACGCCGCAATTTTGACGCTGAGCAAGCCGGACACACCATTCAAATGCTTATTCGGATTCCGCAAATGGACTTTGTGAAACCCGGCGTTTTCGTGACCATCGGGGATCAGCAATACAAAGTATTGCAGGCTCAGAAGATCAATGACACATTGCCCAAATGTACCGATCTAACTCTGGAAAATCCCACGGTTCTGATTGCGTTTGACGAAAGTGAGGCGGGAACCGGTGGCAGATTTTGACCTCACGGCTGAGATAACTGCCGTGTTGAAAGAGTACACAGGCGATGTAATGGACAAAGTGTCCGCCGCCGTGGAAGATTGCGGGAAGTCCATGACAAAGGATATCAGGCAGGCAAGCCCGAAAAGGACCGGGGCTTATAAAAAAGGGTGGCGCTGCGAAATCAAGCGCAACGGGCGGGGCAGCACAACAGCCACAGCCAAAAACGCGACAAACTACCAGCTTACCCACCTGCTTGAATACCCGCACAAAAAGCGAGGGCACAAGGGCATTGTGCAGCCGAAAAAGCATATTCAGCCGGCTGCGGATAAGTGGCAGGCTGAATTCGAGCATAGGTGTGAGGAGGCGTGCAAGGCGAAATGACAAGCCGCGAGAAGGTTCTAACCAGACTGGACAGCACAGGCATTCGGCGGGAAGATGAAGCAGCGGTGCCGGTCAACGGCGTCACTGTTCCGCTTCCGTATATGGTCATCAGAACCATAGAGAAGGACACATGGGACGATTTGGGGCGTGTGTGCGTGAAAACGATCATGTGGACCATTGCCCTATTTACTGCAAACAAGGACGTTGCACTTGAGTGCAAAATAAGAAAAGCGCTTGCCGGTCTGGGAACCATCGAAATTGAGAGGTTCCCGGACGGTGAGCCGTATTCCGTACATTTTACGTTTACAACGAAGGGAGCCTAAAAATGAGCAACACCAATACCAACACCATCGACAACAGCGACGAGATCATTCTGGGCAGCGGCGACCTGTATATTGTCGAGTTTTCCGGGGCAATTCCGGAAGATGTCACAATCGAGGCCGACAGCAACCGCGCGGGGAATATCAAGAGTGGCGCAACTCTGGAATACTCCGCAGACAGTCAGACGGTTCAGGACGACAAAGGCCGTGTAAAGAAGACCATCATCACCAAGGAGACGGTCACGTTTAAGACCGGCCTTATCACTTGGGTGCCGCAGTACATTCAGGCGCTGATCCAGACTGCCCGCATTGACGAGACCACTAAGAAAGGCCATCGTTTGTTCCAGCTGGGTGGACTGTCCAATCTGAACAAAAAGCGTTATCTGTGGCGGTTCGTCCATACCCGCGACGATGGCCGGAAGCTGCGGATTACCGTTACCGGTAAGAATACGGGTGCCATTTCCATGGCTTTCCAGCCCGAAAACGAGACCACCGTTGATTCCGAGATTACCGCCGACACTCTGGACAAGGACGGTACGCTGGTCATTCTGGATGACGAGCTGGTAGCCACCCAGTCGGAAGCAGATGGAGGCTAACTATGTTTCAGTTGTCTGCAGTCCGGGTTCGGCACTATGAATTTGAAAACCCCGAAGACGGCACGATCCTGCACGTCCACCCGCCGAAGCTGGAAGCCGTGGAAATTTTCAACAAGGTATTTACCGACAAGGAATCCACCCCCAAAGATATGGCCGGCGTGACGGCCGCCCTGCTTTCGGATAATGAAGAGGGCGTCAGGATCACCAGCAAGAAGTTGATGGGATGGGCGAATATCGACCAGCTGTCCGCGCTGATAGAAGATTTTCTGGGCTGGATGAACAACACAAAAGCCAGTAACCCAAACTGATAACCCCCAGCTATCCGGTCAAGGATGGCGCGGGGGTTCCGTTCGGGATCACCACGCAGCGACAAAAAATTGTTGCTGATTATGCGGGCATTTCTTTGTTTGATGTCTACCAACTGGACATATTCACCTACTGGGCATTACTGCACGACGCCATTGTGACAACGAATGCCCAGACGGAAGAAGGCAGGAAATGGCTGCATGATGCGTGGCGGATTCAGCAGACAACGCCGGACGCGGAAAAACTGCACCAAAAATATGGCTGAAAGGAGGGTAACCCGTGGATCAGAAAATAAGAGGAATTACCGTTACCATTAACGGCGATACAACGGGTCTGGGCAAGGCACTGGACACCGTAAAAAAGCAGAGCATTGGCCTAAATCGAGAGCTGAAAAGCGTAAACAAGGCGCTGAATTTCAACCCTTCCAGCGCGTCCCTGCTGACAGAAAAGCAGAAAGTTCTTACTGATTCTGTACGTGCAGCCCGTGAAGAGCTGAAAACTCTGGAAGCGGCACAGGCCGACGTAGAAAAAATGTATGCTTCCGGCGATATCGACCGGGGCGCATACCTTGAATTCCAACGGCAGCTGGAAGCCGCCCGCGCGAATGTGGAGCGGCTGCAGGATCAGCTGGTTGAGTTCGGCGGAGCCGCCGGGCAAATCATGCAGCAGGCAGGAAAAAAAGTTTCCGAGTTTGGCAGCACGGTAGAAGGTATCGGCAATAAGCTTATGCCCATCTCTGCGGCCACTGCGGCGGCGGGAGTTGCTACCGTAAAAATGGCATGGGACTTTGAAGACAGCATGGCCAAAGTATCGACCATTGCGAACACTACGGAAGTTCCTCTGGAAGACCTGCAGGCGGCTATCCTAGAGCTGAGCGACGAAAGCGGCATAGCGGCCGGGGAAATCGCGGAGAACGTATATAATGCGATCAGTGCCGGCCAGAAGACCGGTGACGCCGTGAATTTTGTACGGCACGCCACTGATTTGGCCCGCGCTGGTTTTGCGGACAGTGGCAACTCTCTGGACCTGCTGACCACAATCATGAACGCTTACAAGCTGGAAGCGAACGAAGTAACCAACGTTTCCGACAACCTGATAGCAACCCAGAACCTTGGTAAAACGACGGTTGCAGAGCTTTCCAGCAGCATGGGTAAAATCATCCCCACCGCCAACGCCGCGAATGTATCCCTTGACCAGCTGTGTGCCGGCTATGCGCTCATGACTGCCAACGGCGTAGCTACCGCCGAAAGCACAACTTACATGAACAGCATGCTGAACGAGCTGAACAAGTCCGGCAGCACAGTTGCCAAAACCTTGCAAGGTGAAACAGGGAAAGGTTTCTCTGACCTGATGGCGGAGGGCTACACCTTGGGCGATGTGCTGGGAATTGTCAGCGCCGCGGCAGATGACCAAGGGCTGAAATTTACGGATATGTTCGGCTCTGCGGAGGCGGCAAAAGCGGGCTTGATTCTGTTGGGCAACAGTGTTTCCGACGTGGAAAACGGTCTTGTAGAAGCAGGCGGGTCTACGAGCCAGTTTAATGAAATGCTGGCCGGTATTCAGGCTGGGGCAGGCGGTACAGAATCGGCTCTGGAGAAACTGGAAACCAAAAACCGCAAAGCTCAGGTCGCGTTCAATCTGGTAAAAAATGCCGCTCTGGACTTCGGTCAGGTTGCCAGCGGTATGCTGGCACCATACGTTGAACAGTTTGCCGGGGTTATCGAAAAAGCGACGGATAAGCTGAAAAACATGGACGAAGGCCAGAAAAAGGCCGTTATAACCTTCGCCGCAGTTGTGGCAGCAGCCGGCCCAGTGCTGTCCGTGGCCGGTAAAGGTATCAGCATTGTTGGTAATCTGATTACCACAGGCGGGAAAATTGCGACCACATTCCAAGGAGCTTCGGCGGCGATGAAAGCGGGCGCGTCAGCCTTCCAGCTGGCAGGTGCCGGTGCCAAAATCGCAGGTGTAGCCATTACGGTGCTGACCAGCCCAATAACTTGGATCGTGGCGGGAATTGCTGCTCTGGTTGCTGGATTTGTCTTGCTGTATAACCATTGCGAAGGATTCCGCAACGGCGTTAACGCCATTGCTTCCGGTATCAAAACCGCATGGAACGCAAGCATGGACGCGCTGAAATCCACAGCGCAGGAAAAGCTCAGCGCTGTACGTACCGCCTATGAGGAAAACGGCGGCGGAATCAAGGGCGCAGCAGCGGCAGCCATGGAAGCGGTAAAGGGAGCATACACATTCGGCCTGACATTCATTGATAAGCTGACCGGCGGCAAACTGTCGGCTATAGCGGAGAAATTCAAGAATAGCCGTGTAGGCCAGATCTGGACTTCTGCTATGGATACCGTCAAGAATGCCACTGCCATTGGCATGGATGCACTGACAACCACAGCACAGACGAAGCTTGATGCCGTTCGTTCCGCCTATGAGGAAAACGGCGGAGGGCTTAAGGGCATAGTAGCAGCCACCATGACCGGCATTCGGGAAGCAAGCACCTTCGGTCTGGACTTTATTGACAATCTGACCGGCGGCAAGCTGTCGGCCATAGGGGAAAAGTTCAGAAACAGCCGCGTAGGCCAGATTTGGACTTCGGCTATGGATACCGTCAAGAATGCCACTACCATTGGAATGGATGCGCTGAAAACCACAGCACAGGAAAAGCTCAGTGCTGTACGCACCGCCTATGAAGAAAACGGCGGAGGTATCAAGGGCGTGGTAGCGGCCACCATGACCGGCATTCAGGAAGCAAGCACCTTTGGCTTAGACTTTATCGACAACCTGACTGGCGGCAAGCTGTCGGCCATAGGGGAAAAGTTCAGAAACAGCCGTGTGGGACAGATCTGGACTTCGGCTATGGATACCGTCAAGAACACCACCGCCCTTGGCATGGAAGCGTTGAAAACCACAGCGCAGGAAAAGCTTGACGCCGTTCGTTCCGCCTATGAGGAAAACGGAGGAGGGCTTAAGGGCATAGTAGCGGCTACCATGACCGGCATTCAGGAAGCAAACAGCTTCGGTCTGGACTTTGTTGATACTCTGACCGACGGGAAACTGTCCAGCATTGCCGAACGCTTCCAGTCAAAAATGAATGCCGCCAAGACAGCCGTTACCGACACCTTGGATAATATCAAGAGCGCATTTTCGGAAAAGATCGAGGCCGCCCGTTCTGCTGTTGCGCAGGGAATTGAGAATATCAAGAACTGTTTCAAGTTTGAATGGAGCCTGCCGAAATTGAAATTGCCGCACATTTCCATTACGGGAGAATGGGGCTTTAATCCACCACGGGTTCCGACCTTCGGCATTTCATGGTACAAATACGGCGGCATTCTGCAAGGTGCCCGCATTATCGGTTCCTTGGGTGACAAGTACATCGGTGCCGGTGAAGCAGGCCCGGAAGCTGTACTTCCTCTGTACAGCTTTTACAGTGAGCTGAGAAACATTATCACCGAGTTGGTGGACAGAAATGCCGGCCCAACAGAATTTAACCAATATAATTCGTATTACAGCCCCAAGGACCTAAGCCCTGCCGAGTGTGCCCGGAAGACCAGAGACGAAACCAGACAGCTGCTTAAAAACGTAAAGAGAGCGTAGGAAGCCTATGGAAAAAGTAGTTTGCAAAAACAGCGCAACCGGCCGGACGATGGTATTTGAGTACGGCGACACGGTTTTTCTTGAAGGTGTGGACGACATAGGCGCGGCCAATTTCACGATTTCGACCAGCAAAAACACCGGTGTGGATGGCGAGTCTGTCGAAGGCGAAAGCCAGAACGCGCGGCACCCTGTTATCCGCGCCTATGTCTTTTCTGACTATGACGTGATCCGCGATCAGCTGGATGCCGTTTTTCAGGAGGGCGTAGACGGCACGCTGGAAGTGTGGCGGGACGACGGTTCCCGCCGTGTGGCCATCTACCGCCCGGAGGGCTGGGAGCTGCCATATACCGGCATTATTCGAGAGCTGACCGTCAAACTGTTGTGTTCAGATCCCAAATTCTACGACCCGGAAGAGGAACTGTCCACTATGGCGTCTTGGCGTTCTATGCTGCGTTTCCCGCTGGTATTTCACAGTCCGTTTGCCATTTCGGAACATGTGGCCAATTTACTGGCCACGATTGAGAATCCCAGCTCCACAGCTCAGGCGCTGCGCATTGTTTTTGCCGCTACCGGCGAGGTAACAAACCCGTTTCTGACCGACGTAAAGCGGCAGGAAACATTGCAAATCGGGACAACTGCCAAGCCGTTTGTTCTCCACAACGGCGAAGTCGTTACCGTTACCACTTCCCTGTCCAATATGCACATTATGCTTGCAAGCCGAGGTGTGCAAACAGAGATCACAAACAAAGCGGTGTGGCCTGTCGCATGGCTGAAATTGCACCCGGGCGAGAACCTGTTCCGATATGGCGCCGCGTCCGGAGAACAGTCCCTGCAGGTGCAGATTTGGCACCGGCAAAGCTATGGAGGTGCATAACCGTGGAAACTCCCATTCTGTCGTTTTTCTCCAATGAATTGGTTCATTGCTTCGATCTGGGCGAATACAAGAGCCTGCGGTGGCGGCCTATGTACGATAAAATTGGAGAATTTGAGCTGCATACCAGCCCCAGCCTGTTCGCAAAAGTCAAGTGCGGACAACTGATTTTAAGACCGGACAGGCCAAAAGAAACCGTTAAGGTGGAAGGGATCGACATTGAAAGCGGAAATCTTATCATAACCGGGCGTTTTCTGACCTGCATTATGGAGGATGCCGGAATCCGCAACATCTATAATTTTGACTGTCCGATTGAGGAAGCCATGCGGACGTTGGTAAAGGAGCAATACGGCCGCGTAACACGCGCTTTGCCGGTAAAACTCGCCGCAGCCGGGGGCTTTACCCAGACGATTCAGTGTCAAGTAAGTCTGAAAAACCTTTTTACCGTTCTTGCTGCCATGGCCAAAGCGGGTGGCCTGGGGTTCCGGGTCTACGCCGATCCGGCCGTGCAGGCGCTGTTCTTCGAGGTCTACGAGGGTGTAGACCGGACAGAAGGACAGGAAGAAAACGCCCGTGTTACCTTCTCCAATGCCTATTTCAACATTGACGATCCCAAATATCAGGAGAACGAAGCCAATTACAAGAATTATGCGATTGTCTGCGGCGCCGGTGAGGGACTGGACAGAACCATCGTAGAGGTTGACCGGACGAACGGCGAAGACCGCCGGGAGCTGCTGGTGGATGCCCGCGATCTGTCCCAAGGGGAACAGACAGAGGACGAATACAAGGCCATACTTACGCAGCGGGGATATGACAAGCTGGATGAACATAACAGAATCCAAAGCTTTGAGGCGGGCATAAAGTCAAGCAGCCAGTTCCGCTATACAGAAGACTGGAACTTGGGGGACATTGTGACCGGCAGACAAACGGAGTGGGGCGTGTCCATGGATCAGCGCGTCACGGAAGTGGAAGAAATTTATGAAAATGATACCATGACCGTGGTTCCTACTCTGGGAACCCCCGCCCCGGAAACCTACAATTTGGAGGATAACATAGCATGAACAAGGAAATGGAAAAGAGCAGCGAAAACGGTATGTTCTTGGATGGCCGGGGTTATACCGCGTCTGAACTTTACAAAACGATTGCGCTGCTTGTTGGCAACGGCGTTTATACCAATGAGCTGACACCGACGGCCACCAACGAAAACATGACAATAACCCACGGGACAGGCCATGCATGGATCAATGGTGTTGTTTATGTGAATTCTACTCCGTTCGTGCTGGATATTGCGACCGCTGACGGCAGCCTGAACCGGTACGACAGCCTTATGCTGCGGCTGAACCTTTCCATAAACGAAGTATACGCCGTTATCGTGCAGGGTGCCTATGCTACCACCCCGCAGCCGCCCGCCTGCACACGAAACGCCGAAACCTTTGATCTGAAGATTTGCGATATTTACGTCCCCGCTGGCTGCACGAAGATTACGCAGGACCAAATAACGGACACCCGGCTGGATTCATCCGTTTGCGGCGTGCCCGTTTTTCCGGTGGAACATCTGGACATGACAAGTTTTTACCGGCAGATTTCTGCCGACCTGTCGAAATTCCGGGAAGACGAAGAGGCGGAGTTCGCCGCGTGGGTGGCGGAGCAGGAAGACACCAACATGACCACCATGACCGACTTGGTGGAAGCTGTACGCGATACCAGCGACGAAAACCGCGCCGAAATTCTGGCCCTTTTGCAGCAGCTGAATACTCTGGTAGACAGCGACACAGTTGGGACACTTATTGCCCAGATAAACAACGCCGTTAAAAAATCCGGTGATACCATGACCGGTGATCTGAACATGGGCGGCCATGCGATCATAGGCGCGGAGCTGACGCAAATCGTTCAGGCCACGCTTACCGCCGCCGGCTGGTCGGCCAACGCCCCCTATACTCAAACCGTTGCCGTGGCGGGAGTAACAGCCGGAAAATCGCCATATATCACGCCGGTATATTCCGGGGTGGCGGATGCGGATATTGCCCTGCGGGAGGCTTGCGCGGCCGTGAGCTATGCGAAGCCGGGGTCCGGAACCATCACGTTTGTTTGCCTTGAGGACAAGCCGCAAACGAACATTCCGGTTCAGGTGGAGGTGAAGCGATAATGGCTGACGTATTCGCATACTTAGAGGGATTTGGTGTCAGCGGCGGTAGCCCCAACAAATCGACAATAATCGTGACCGCCCCCACAGGCTCCACTGTAACCTGCAAGATGGGGTCTACCACGAAGACGGCCACTGAGAAAAATGGTGTCTGGACATTCGGCGGGCTTGACCTGGGCACGTGGACGATTACATCCACGAAGGGCGGAGACAGCGCAACTCAGGACGTTGCCATTACTCGCCTGACTGTGGAGTACGTTACAATCATATACCGAACTACCCCGGATTTTACCTACACCGGAGATTATGAGGTTGTCGATGACAGTGATAATCCTATTTCTGATTTCGCAAGTTGGAAGAACAACTGGAAGATTAGATTTTTAACCTCTGGCACATTGACGTTTACCAAGTTAAATGGTTGGAATGGCCAATTAGACGTCTTCCTCGTTGGTGGAGGGGGAGATGGCGGTAAAGGTCAAAACAACTCAGATACAGGTGGATATTGGTCAGGTGCAGGTGGCGGAAGTGGATTTACTACAACTGAATCGGTTATTATTAAAGCTGGTGTAGATTATAGCATATCCGTTCCCTCCGCTGGTGGAGATGCACAAGCTTTTGGTAAAACTGCGCTTCATGGAAACAATGGCACGAGTGACAGTGGTGGTAATGGCGGATCGGGTGGCGGAAAAGCCGGGTTTGGCGGCGGAGGTAAAGGCGGTACTGGTGGTGTAGATGGGAGCGATGGCGGAGGACCTGGTGGCACTGGCCAAGGCACTACTACACGAGAATTTGGTGAATCTGCTGGAAAACTATATGCCACAGGTGGAGATGGTGCAAGTGGTTATAGTAAAGCCCCGGCAAATCAGGTTCCCAATAGCGGAAATGGTGGTGGCGGTGGTGGTTTTAACACAAAGGGTAGTGCTGGTAGCTCCGGTATCGTAATCGCCCGCAATGCAAGGAGGGCTGCATAATGGCAAAATCAATGGCACTCATAGAAAACGGCACTGTGGCTAATATGCTGTGGTGTTCCGATTCCGAGCCTGAAACCGATATCCTCATCAACCCCGCAGACCGCCCGGTAGGAATCGGCGATACCTACAGCAATGGTAAATTCTATCGGGGCGGGGTGGAAATCCTCACCCCGCTGGAAGAGGCGTTGAAAAAGAACGCCGAGTACGAAGCCGCATTATCCGAAATCGAAGTTGCTCTGGGGGTGAACGCATGACCATCGAAGAACGGAAGCAGAGAATCCTTGCGAAAATCGCGGAAATGAAGGCCGAGGGCGCGGACATGCAGAACGCCCTGACAATCCTGGAGGTGAAGCCGGATGAAGTGGAGTAACGGAGCCAAAAAGCGGCTGGTGGAAATCCGCGCCGCCGAGGACGGGGAGCAGGATATGCGTGCCATCGCCGCGAGTATCGCCAAGCTGCCTCCCGGCCAGCTTAAGAAAATCCTTTCCGAGGACATTATCGCCATTCTGGCGAAGTATGGGGTGGTAATCGGATGACGACCAAGCAAAAGCAATGCTTGCTGCTGTACCTTGGGTACTATGCGGGGGAAATCGACGGAATTTGGGGCGATAACTCCCGCTGCGCCACCGAGGCATTCCAGCGTAATTACGGGCTTACGGTGGATGGGATATTCGGCATCGGGACGGAGGCACGTATCCGGGAGGTCGTTGCTTCCGGAGAGCTGCCCCAACAGCCCCAAGACCCCCCGGGGACGGAGGGCGGCGCAGACTGGTGGAAGGATATCCGGTATTTCAAGCGTGCCGAATTTCGCTGCCCCTGCGGCCGCTGCGGCGGATTCCCGGTGGAGCCGCAGGAATCCATTGCGCGTACCGTGGACGAAATCCGCTACAGGCTGGGTATCCCGATTTCCATTGTGGACGGCGGCGGTTCCGGCGTGCGGTGCGCGGCGCACAATGCGGAGGTCGGCGGTGTGGCCAATTCTCAGCATTTGTACGGGCTTGCGGCGGATCTGCACAGCGCAGCAAGTCCGGCGCAGATGAAAGCCGTGGCAGAAGATGTCATGGGACGCACCGGTGGTATCGGGCTTTACGCTTGGGGGATTCACGTGGACACCCGCCCCGGATATGCCCGGTGGAACGGCTGAGAAAGGAGTATGCCTATGGACTTGGAACATGAGCAGAGACTGACCGCCGTGGAGGAACGGTCAAAATCCAATAGTCATAGACTTGATAAAGTGGAGGCGTCCGCAGCAGCGATAAACCGGCTTGCGACCTCCATGGAGGTCATGGCAAACAAGCAGGAACAGGTCGCGGATACCGTGGACAGGCTGGACGGCAAGGTCACGGCGCTGGAAGGAAAACCCGGAAAGCGCTGGGACAATCTTGTGGAAAAGCTGATTTGGGCGGTCGTGGCCGCAGTTGCAGGCTTTTTCCTGGCTCAAATCGGGCTGGGTTGAGCGATATATTTTGTATCTTGGGGGTATACCATGAATGAAAAAGATTTTGTAAACCTGTGCAAAAAGGCCGTCGCTGAATACTCCAATGAGCATTTGGACAGGAGCGACGGCAAGAAGATCACCGAAGACGATGTTTTTATCGCCTGGATGTGCAAGACCTTGCAGAATAGCAAGGCGCTTGCGAGCACCACCCTCTTTGACGGTATGTACTACGAACTTACCTTCAACGGGGACAAGAAGGAACTCTATTTCGACGCCTACAAAAAGTGGGAAAATAAGGCCATTTCTATTAGCTGAGTAATTCAAGGAGGAACATACAATGTTTGAATATTTCATTTATCACTACGGCACACAGATCATTGCGGCCATTCTATGCGCGATCTTCGGCTGCCTGGGCTATGCCATCAAGCAGCTGGCCGTGAAGTACATCAACGACGACACTAAACGCGCGATCGCCCGCGTGGCGGTGCAGTTTGTGGAGCAGGTGTGGAATACCCTCCACGGCGCGGACAAGCTGGCCAAGGCACTGGAAACCGCCGAAGCGCTTCTGAAGAAGAAGGGTATTGATTTTGACGCCGAAGAAATGCAGATTCTGATTGAGGCGGCTGTGGCTGAATTTAACGAAGCATTTAAGAAGCCGTTGACCGCAGAATCCACCGCCGACGCCGTGCGGCGGGTAGAAATGGAATAAAACCGCAAAAAGAACCCCACGGCTACCCTTTTGGGTGCCGTGGGGCAAATCTTTTCTTTTCCCATTTTGCAGTCAACTGCAAACCTACCAGCGGGAAAATCTGGGGACACAAATACCAAACACACCGCAGATGAAGAACACCTCTGTAGGGTTCGTATTTGTTCGGTTTGGTACGCCAGAAGGGACTCGAACCCCCGACCTACTGATTCGTAGGCATATTTTTCGAAAAATTAAAACTTTTTTAGTCTTATTTTTCCGTTTTTATCCTATAAGTTTCGGAATATAAAACTTTTTCTTGTTACAGTTTTAAGTAGATTTATTCAGTTCGCAACAAATCCGAAACGTGTCATGCCGAGCTGCTACCGAATGGATTCCTGTATGTTGCTACTCACGCCCCTCTGCGAGAGGTGCCCCCACCGGTGGAGCACGAATGTGCCCTACCGGGGTTTTTATTTCTATGCTACTGTATGCTCTGCCTGTTGTCGCGCGAGAACTGCCAACGCACAATAGGGAAAAAATATTTTTAAAAAGGGGCTTGACATACTTAATCGAGTATGCTATAACATAAGCAAGCAAGGGCGGCGGCCAACTCCGAAAGGAGGGAACGCCCATGAGCGTAGAGGAAACCATAGCGTTACTTATGCTTGTGATCGCGGCTATCTCTCTGGGAATCCAGATAAAGAAATAACCGCCCCCCAGTCCTAGCGAGAAGCGGCCATTTCACGTTCACTTGTTGGCCAACCTTCCCGTCTAGCCCCGGGGAAGCCGTCCTTGCCCACCATACTACCACAACTTGGGGGTGAAGTCAATAGAAAAAAGACGGAGAACCACGACCAGCACAGAAGTCAAACGGCGGTATAACGACAAGGTGTACAGTAAAGTCCAAGCCGAGCTACCGAAAGAAATCGTGTCCGCTTTTCGCGCCAAATGCGCCGAAAAGAACGTCTCCCAAGCCAGTGTAATACTGGAAGGAATCGAAAAATTTTTAAGGGAAGATTGATTCCCTTAAAAATATACATACTCAATCAAGTATGTAAGCAAAACAGGAGGTAAACAAAGGAAACGCCTCCCAGCCCTGAGAACCCGGAGGCGATCCAACCTTTATTTCCTCTCCATTCTGTCTTTCACAGCCTGCAATATATACTGCTGTACGCTCTGCCCTGCGTCGGCTGCGGCCTGACGGATCTGCTGGCCTTCCTGTTTTTTCGGCTGTATTACGATTCTATCAAGGGACGCCTGATATTTTGCGTTTGCTTTTAATTTTGCCTCGCTTGCCACAAGAAACACCTCCTTATACCGAAATCAGTATACCACAGTTTTCGGCATGTGTCCATGTAAAATTATCACAAATTCATGTTCACATGTTTGTGCATGTTGACATGTTGACATTTTACATGTGAACATGTATTATATTGGCGTAAGGCAGAGGTGACCACCTCTTACGAAAGGAAGTGAGGGTATGGACGAAATGACAACCGCAGAACTCAATCAGTTCCTCGAGAATATCGCGAGACTGATTGAAGCGACTGCCGAGACACCAGAAGCCGCCGCCGAGATTGTGCGTGACAGCAAGGTCAAGGCATAAAAAGTAGCGGCCGCCCAACCAAGAACGCCGCTACTCCACCACAAGAGGTGCGCCGGGAGCCTTACCCCGGCCACCTTGATTGTACCACAGTAAGGAAGACAAATCAAGGAGGAAAACAAATGCGATATTCTACTGCACAGGAAGCCGAGAACGAACAGGCCGTTCCCGTCACCATTGAATTGACGGACAGTGTACCCGATATGGTAGTCACTCCCCCAGAACTGCCAGAAATCACCATCCCGGAAGACTTCAGTATTTAACATGACCGCTGGCCTATCGGCAACACGGGGAGAAAGGCGATGTTATGCTGCACAAAAGAACCTATATCTGGGCATACCTCGATGGGAAGCGGCTTGTGGAGGTCATTCAGGCCGCGCTGGATAATAACATGATGGTAGATGATCTAAAGGAACAGCTGATTCAGGAGAACACCGGTCACGAAGTGACTTTCAAAGTGATACGCAAATAAGCGCAAAACAAAAAAGCGGCACCACAGGGTTGTGAAAGCCCCATGGTGCCGTTTTTGCACTTATAGAATGTCAACGTGTACGGAGTTTCCTCCGCCAATGACATAGCAGTAGCGAAGCTTTCCGGCTTTGACAAGGCTATCACAATAAGCCTTGACCGAGATTCCAGAAAAACCGCTGACAATGATGTCTGCGGCCTTTTCCTGTACATGCCGTGAATTCTTCACGCTGCCCAGCAACGAATCGTTGTATTCCTGACACCGCACGCCAGAACCGCCGGAATGGGCGTTTGCCGGTGGCAGCGGAACGATGGTAATAGGGGCATTGAAATGCTCTCGAATCGATACCAGCTGCTTCACAAGCGCTTCTTTCGGTTCTACGGGGAATCCCCCGCATTTCCCGCAAGGGCAACGAAATTCTTCCCGCTTGAAATACTTAATTCCGTCCCAAAAAGCCCCCGTCTTTTGCGGGGTGCTGCTCTCCGGCTTCTCCACCTTTACCGCCGTCCCGGCGATAGCACCAATGAGCATTTTCTGGGTAGCGGCTCCCGGTATCCCGTCCACGGTAAGCCCGTAGTCGGCCTGAAACACCCGGATAGCACCTTGGGTATTCCTGCCGTCAGCTCCATCGATTGTGCCGGGAGAATAGCCCAGATAAGTCAACAGGCATTGAATTTGCTTTACCGTCATACGTTCACCTCTTCCCA
>OLGD01000170.1_pt1 | contig 135464 bp, 137 predicted proteins | sample 1605311 | NCBI WGS metagenome assembly OLGD01 (sample SAMEA3888917, study PRJEB22519) | human gut metagenome | biome: human gut; feature: human-associated habitat; material: faeces | place: Denmark | collected 2010 | reverse complement strand
GAATCAGACAGAGAGTTCTCAGGCTGGTTCTCAGAGGAAGGAGAATTGATAACAGCGGAAACAGAAATCAGGCACAGCATGAAACTCTATGCGCGCTGGAAAGACTGATTTCTTTCCGAAACCCTTTTTTCACTCTTTTGAATCAGCAAAAAGGTTAAACAACATAACTCAATGCAACAATATGCATCCATCCAAGGGAATCCAATACACTAAAAGCAGGATTCTAGAAGGAAAGAAGATCATTCTCGGCGTAACAGGCAGCATCGCAGCAGTGCAGTCTTTTGAATTGTCAAGAGAGCTGATGCGGCACGGAGCAGACGTTCATGTCGTAATGACTCATGATGCAGAGAAGTTCATAACAGCGACATCAATGCATTTTGCTACAGGAAACGAAGTAACGACAGAGATAGACGGCAGAACGCAGCATGTAGCATTTTTAGGAGAATACGAAGGACAGGCAGATTTGTTATTAATTTCACCCTGCACTTCCAACACCATCTCAAAAATTGCAGCAGGGATATGCGACACTTCAGTAACAACGATGGCTTGTGTAGCATTAGGAACAAACGTACCGCTAATGGTAGTACCGGCGATGAATCTCGCCATGTACGAAAATCCGGCAGTGCAGAGAAATGTTGAATTTTTAAAGGATGCAGGAGTAACTTTCGTAGGACCAAATATTTCAGGCAAAAAGGCAAAGAATGCAGACTCTCAGGAAATCGTCGAAGCAGTCATAACGAAATTAGGAAAGAACAGACTGAAGGGAAAAAAGGTCCTTGTCATCGGCGGAGCGGCAAGAGAGATGATCGATGATGTCAGAGTGATCTCGAACATATCTTCAGGAGAAACTGCGGTAGAGTTGGCAGCAGCGGCGAAAAGAGAAGCAGCAGAGGTAGAGCTGTGGCACGCTTCCATGACTGTGTGTATTCCTGACTTCATAAATTCAAAGAGATTCAGTTCAGTGGAAGACTTAATCAAAATGATTTCACAACAGCAGTATGACATCATTCTCGTGCCGGCAGCCCTTTCCGACTACGCTCCAGTAAAACAAAAAGGAAAGATCTCGTCAGACGAGGAACAGATCACACTAACGCTGACAAAGCTCCCGAAAGTTCTGCCTAAATTAAGAAAATCAGCAAAGTTCCTCGCAGGCTTTAAAGCAGAGAGTACAGGCGGAGAAGAATTAATCAAAAAAGCAGAAGTGAGAATGAATGAATATTCGTTGGATATGATCGTAGCGAACAATATTCATGATGTTTCAGAAAAGGAAACAAAATCAATAATAATTTTTAAAGATAAAAGAGAAACTTTCGAGGGAAGCAAGGCAGAGCTGGCGGAAAGGATCATCGAAGGCATCACGGAGCACATGGAATGAAAGTCACAGCTTTCTGCCCGGGCCACATCACAGGCTTCTTCGCACCGAAAAGGCACTCAGACCCTTTAAAATCAGGATCGCTGGGCGCAGGCATATGCGTCAGCAGAGGAGCAGTAACGACTCTTACGGTAGAAGAAGGAAACAGAAGCATCAAGGCAGAAGCGGACGGAAAAGCAGCGCCGGTGACAGAAACAGCATTGAACTTACTTCTGGGAAACAAAGATTTAAAAATAGAATCAAAAACAGAATTGCAGCTGCCTTGCGGTGCAGGCTTCGGCACAAGCGCGGCAGGAACGATTTCAGCGGCAGCGGCGTTATGTGAGATTCTCTCATTAAACATGGAAGAAGCGGTCAAGGCAGCGCATGTGGCGGAAATCAGGCACAACACCGGCCTGGGAGACGTGGCGGCAATCTCCAGATGCGGTGTAACTTACAGAATAAAGGAAGGAGTGAAACCTTACGGCATAGTAAGAAGAATAGACTCCTCTCCTGTAATCACAGCCTGCGTCTTTAAGAACCCTCTCAGCACTGCGGACATTTTAACAAACAAAGAAAAAAGCACAGCAATCTCCAAAACGGGAGAGAAGTGCATCGAGGAAATGAAGTCTAACCCGACTCTAGATAATTTATTCAGATTAAGCAGAAAATTCACGGAAGAGAGCGGACTGGCGTCAAAGGAAGTCAGAGATGCTTTAGACTTATTGGAAAACAAGCAGGCCTCAATGATCATGCTGGGAAACTCAGTCTTCGCGCTGGGGGTGGAAGAATCCCTCAGAGAACTGGGAGAAACCTTCATCCTGCAGACAGACACAGAAGGACCGAGAATTCTCACTCGTACAGAGTGAACAGTACTGTATCTCCTTCGACGTCAAACAGACCGATTCTGGCGCCGCAGTCTAACCAGCCGTGGGCGTAGTTGACACTTGCAAAAGCATTAACGTAGTCGCCTACCTCCTTGAAATGCAGAGCGTCGCTGTAATAGGAGCGGGCCATATTTTCAAAGTCTTCGGCCATTCTGCGGCCGAAGGACTTTTCAGGAGCGGCAATTTTGATCTTATCCAACGCACGCTTTGTTATGTCAAGATACTTGTTAATTTTTTCTTCAGTAATTACGTCATTCATCGGGTATCACCGTAACGCTTTCTCCGCCGTGTCTGCTCTCGCGCGGACGGACTTCAACAATCAAAGGCATCTGGATCCCGCCGCCGACGCACATGGCAACGCCGATCGGCAGCCTCTGAATCTCATCAGCCATGCCGGCTGTCAGACCTTCGACAGAGCCGGAGATGGCTTTAAGATCATTGGGATTGGTAACTTTCAAAATAATCTGCGTGTTGCACTGGCTCAGTACATTCTTATCAATCTTGGCGGCTCTCTGGCTGATTATCGCCAGACCGAGACCGAACTTGCGGCCCTCGGCGGCGATGGTCCTGAAGATCTTAGAGGAAGCGGCAGTGCCCTGCTGCGGGCAGAAATTGTGGGCCTCCTCAACAACAAGCATCATCGGCGGAACGGCGTTGACTTTACGCAGCTCAAAAAGCGCAGTGCAGATCCTGTTGACAATCAGCTCAGAAAGCTCGGGAGGAGTGCCTTTGAGATTGACGATCGTCGTCATGTTCTTTCTGACAAGCTCAGATATTTTAGTGCCGGAAGTAGCGAAAATCTTCGCATCGTCAAGATACTGCAGTTCGCATATGAGAGCGTAATTGTTCATGTCGTCTTCTCTTTCCAGCACATTGATGACATCTTTGAGGGAATAATCCTGCCTGGAGTTCCGCAGCGCATCAATCGCCTTTTTCAGATAGCTGAGATGCATCTTGCTGTTTTTGATATTCGTCAATGAAAGCAAATCATTGCCTTCCAGATTGGACAAAGTGAACTTCAAGGGCAGAGCATGGGGATTAGAGACAGGATCAGTAGCAAACTCGATGATCTGATCCGCATAGCCGCAGGGAGAAACATGAAAGTCTCTGGCAGTTTCAAGGACGCTGCCCGCTTCCCTCATCGAACCGTACTCGCCGTGGGGATCTAAAACCAAGACAGTAACGTTGTGCTTGATCAGTTCTTCAAGCAGATCGCCGCAGAGAAAGGACTTTCCCCCGCCGGTCTTGGCAAGAATGCTGACATGCTTCTGCACCAGAGAGTTGATGTCTAATTCGACGCGGATGTCATGCCCGTACAGCAGTCCGATGTATGCGCCTGTTTTAGTATGCTCTTTAAGTCCGAGAGACTTCTTGATGATCTCATCTTCAGCGTGGTAGACATACTGCCCGGCCCTGAACGGTGTCCGCGGAGTCTGCAGCAGCCCGCGCTCGTCGCGGTAGCCGATGATTTCTATCCTGGCTGTGGTCTTCTCATGAATGTCGACATCCTGGCCCTGGCCGATCATTCTTGCCTTTTCCAGAGACAGATCGGTCTTGCGCTGAATGTCGGCAACCTGCCCAATCACCCAGCCGGCTTCCTCGTGCTCAATCTGCACATACTCCAGCTTCTGCAGTTTAGAAAGAACGCTGATATTGAGTACAGCGGTTCCCACATCGCCGTAGATGATACCGGCAGCTTCCTCAGAAAACATTTAGCGCATCCCGCCTCTTAATCCGGCACAGGAGATTTATAAATAACGACTCGGAAAGAGACCGCGGCGGCAGGCATTCCAGTCCTCAACTGGAAAATTATAATACTTACATTCCATTGCCTAAGCAATGATAGTCATCGGTGGTACATCCTCTAAAAAGCTGGCACAGGATCTGGCTAAGGAATTAGATTCAAAATATGTTCAGGCACAAGTTTCAAGGTTTCCAGACGGCGAGTGCTACGTCCGTATCGAGGAAGACAGTCTCGATGACGATGTGATAGTCGTTCAGAACACTCATCCCGACAATAATCTCGTGGAAATGCTGCTGATTCAGGATGCCGCTTTAGGCCTCGGTGCAAAAAGTGTCACCAGCGTCGTTCCCTATTTCGGATATTCAAGGCAGGATGAGCGCTTCAACAAGGGAGAGGCGTTAAGCGCCAAGGTGATGATTGACATTCTCGGTCTCACTTCCACAAGGCTTGCCTCAGTAGATGTGCACAAACCGGTGGTTCTCAATTGGTTTAAAGGCGAGACATACAACATCTCGGCGGCGCACTGCATCGGCGAGTTCTTCAAAGACAGCGGCATTGATTTAGTCTTGGCTCCGGACGAAGGCGCGCTGGACCGCGCTGCGGCAGTGGCAGAGGCGATTAATGCAGAATTTGACAACCTTGAAAAAACAAGGCTTTCAGGCGAGGTAGTACGCATGGCTCCTAAGAACGTAGATGCCAAAGACAAGAGCGTGCTGATCGTTGATGACATCATTTCTACCGGCGGAACAATCGAGGCAGCGGCAAACCAGCTTAAAGTGCTGGGCGCCAAGAGCGTCATCGCCGTCTGCACGCACGGACTGTTTGCCAGAGACGCTTTAGAGAGGCTGCGCAAGTGCTGCAATGCTGTATATTCTACCAACACCATCGAAAACGAAGTATCTGTGATCTCTGTAGCTCCGCAGATTGCTAAACTGTTGAGGGATTAAGTTTGTCTGGAATTAAAAAAGATGAGAATTTCAGCGAATGGTACAACGAGGTAGTGGAGGAAGCAGGTCTTACCGATAAGCGTTATCCTATCAAGGGAATGAATGTCTGGCCTGCCTACGGCTGGAAGATCATGAGATATGTCGACTCTTACATCAGAGAAGAGCTGGATGCTACCAATCATGATGAAGTCTGTTTTCCTCTGCTGATTCCTCAGACTGAGTTTCAGAAGGAAAAGGAACACATCAAAGGCTTTGATGCCGAGGTGTACTGGGTCACTAAGGCCGGGGATAACGAATTAGACATACCCCTGGTGCTGCGTCCTACCTCTGAGACGGCAATGTACCCGATGTTTTCCCTGTGGATCCGGTCTCACTCAGACCTGCCGCTGAAGATCTATCAGCTTGTCAATACCTTCAGGTACGAAACAAAGCAGACCAGGGCCTTTATGCGTGTGAGAGAGATTCACTTCTTCGAGTCGCATACCTGCCACGTCGATGAGGAAGATGCGCAGAATCAGATCGAGGAAGACATTAAGATCCTTTCCAAGATCGCGAAAAAACTGTGCATGCCTTATATGCTGTTAAAGAGAACGGAATGGGACAAGTTCCCCGGCGCCTACTATACAGTCGGCATAGACACCACACTGGTCAAAGGCCGTTCATTGCAGCTCGGTTCGATCCATCATTATCATGAGAACTTCTCCAAGCCGTTTGATATAAAGTACGAAGATCTGAACGGCGAGCTGAAGTATGTTCATCAGACCACTTACGGCATGTCTGAACGTTTGTTAGGTGCTGTCATCGGCGTTCACGGCGACGACAAAGGTCTAGTTCTTCCGCCGGCCATTGCGCCGTTCCAGGCTGTCATCATTCCTATTTTGGCTAAAGGAAACGTGGAGGAAGTGGAGAAGCAGGCCTGCATTCTGCGCGATGAGCTCAGGGCAGCAGGTGTCCGCGTGGAACTGGATGACGGCGACGAGCGTCCCGGCAACAAGTTCTTCAAGTGGGAGCTGAAGGGAGTTCCCCTGCGTCTTGAACTCGGCGAAAGGGACATCAAGAACGGCGTGGTGGCATTTGCCAGGCGCTTTGACTCTCAGAAGGGTTCTTTCCAGCGTTCTGAGGTAGTGAGCTCAGTCAAAGCTGAGTTAGATAAGATCGCTGAGGAAATGGACGCCAATGCCTGGAAGAAGATGAAAGAGTCTGTGGTCTCTGTAGACAATCTGGAGAATGCTCCGGAAATGATTCTGCGCTTCGGCTGGTGCGGTGATGAAGACTGCGGAAAAGCTATCGAGGAAAAGACCGGGCTGAAGATTCTCGGCACTCCGTATATTCACGAGGAGTTCCACGGCAAGTGCGCCGGCTGCGGCAAGGACACTGACATCGTGGTCTATTCGGCCAGGGCAATGTAAGCCCTTCAAAACCTTTTCATAATTTTATTAATAAAATCTGACTACTTTTATATGCAGATAAAGTGATACGGGTTAAAGCCAAATCTCAACATCGTGGGAAACGAGTTGCTTTGGCTGAAAATATCTACCCTTCCCGAGAAGTCAGCTGCCGGGAGTTCAGCATAATCTCTGAGGCTGGCTTCTCCCCTTTGGGAATTTTTACACATTTCTACAACTAATTCTTATAAATATAGAGAGCAATAAGGGAGTAAGGTGGAAGGTGCAACACTCTCTTATGAGAGACGGGGCACAAAGCCCAAAGTTTGATATCATAAGCCAGTAGACTTATGATATCTCAATACTTATCGACAATTTGCCGATAGCTATCTTTACTCTGAATCCACGTGGGAAACGAGTTAATCTGGCTGAAATCAGCCCTTTCACCCCCTACCCAACACGGATCCAAGCCCAATAGAATTAGACACCAAGCTTCCTCCATTGAGCTTGGCTTCGCCAATTGGGCATTTTTTTAATTGTATTTATTGTATATAATTATTGGTCTGGAGTATGCTGTAAAAGAATATTTACAAAAACAGAAAAATTATAAAAAAATGTTTATCCAGATGGATAAACTAAGTAATTCATTCGGCTTCTGGTTTGTTCTTCGTGAGAAGAAGTCCGCAAATTCCGAGCAGGATTAAAATGATCATTATTGAATAGATTGGAATGTACTCTGCACTGAATATATTCCAGCTTCCATAGGCAACTCCCCAGCCGATGTATATGGCCAGTGCCAATATTATCAGTATGAAGGAGAATATCCTTATGGCTTTGTGAGGAAAGTCCGAATCTGCCATCTTAACGTCCAATAACGCAGACCTATTAAACATTTATTATGCGGTTTTTGGAAAATCAGAAGTTTAGAAACAATGGCAGACGCTTCATATGGTGTATTTACAGCTCCGAACGCAGCACTCACATTTACTGAGCTATCAGTGGGATAAATGACACATATTATATATAATCTTGATAATTATCAGTTACATGTCAGACTAAGAAGATGTGAGTTCTATCTTCAGGGTGGACTGAGAATCGCCTCACTATTGGTTATGTCAGGTCTGCAACCTTCGCGGATCTGACGACGTACGTTTTTTCATATCTCTATTCTGCAGGGTGCCATATAGCCATTTTAAAATACTGTATTCTTATTCCGCAGTATGCTCCTTGAAGGGGATTTAATTTATCTGCTGGACTCGAAAGGCTACCGTCACTGGCTGACTCTGGGCAGCGGCATGGTACGCGTCCAGGGATTAGGCGTGGTTGACTCATCAAAGATCATCGGCAAAGAGGACGGCTATGCTCTGTCGATTGCCGGCAAGACCTTTGCAGCTCTCAAGCCAACGATCGCGGAGCTGATGCAGTCGCTGGAAAGAGGGCCGCAGATCATAACTCCCAAGGACGCCGCCACGATCGTTTTCCGTCTGGGATTAAGGGCGGGAGAGACAGTTGTAGAGGCAGGCGTAGGCTCAGGAGCATTGACAATGGCATTAATCAATTCAGTAATGCCGGCAGGAAAAGTAGTCTCCATGGAATTCAGGGAAGAATTTGCCAGAGGGGCGGAGAAGAACATCAAAAGGGCAGGGCTGCAGGATTACTGGGACATCAAGATCGGAGACATCAGAAAGGACAACCCCGGCGTAGAGGCAGACGCTGTATCTCTGGACATGCCGGATCCCCAGCTGGCTCTGGATAACATTGAAACATTCCTGAGGCCGGGAGGAAGAATCTCTGCCTATGTGCCGAACACAAACCAGCTAGCGGATGTCGTTCACGGACTTCAGGACAGGAATTACATCGAAATCGATGCGCTGGAAAACATTCAGAGGAGGATGGAAGTGCATCCCGGAGGAGTGAGGCCGTCTTTCGAGAATCTCGGACACACCGGATACCTGATCTTTGCAAGGAAACCATCGAGAAATTAGAGCAAGTTAAATTACATGGAGTGCGTTGCCTCCCACGGTACTAATCATGGTTAATGCAGAGATCAGAATCGAATTGAAAAAAGGGGTAGCCGATCCGGAAGGAGCCAACACCAAGAAAGCGTTAGAGCTTCTGGGATTCAAAGGCATTCTGGGAGTTAAAACGGTCAAGATGTTCTCTATAGAGCTGGATATGGGTGCCGAAGAGGCCCTTGCAGCCTGCGAGGAGATGTCCAGAAAGCTCCTTGCCAACCCTGTGATCCAATCATACAAGATTGAGCTCAAATGAGGGATTCAATGCTCGATTTGAAATTGGCAAAGAAACGGGATGTTCCCTTCCCGCTTTACGATATTGACATATTCTCAGCATCAGACGAAGAACTCAAAGAAGTGTCATCGAAACTGGGACTCAACCTGAGCCTGCAGGAAATGAAAGATGTCAGAGAGTACTTCCAGTCCAAAAAGAGAATGCCGACGGATGTGGAGATCCAGTCCATTGCGCAGGCCTGGAGCGAGCACTGCTGCTACAAATCTTCCAAAGTATTTCTGCGCGAGAATATTTTTAACACACCTACCACCGGGGTTCTTTCCAAAGGAGACGCCGGGGTAATGGATTTTGATGATGATTATGCTTACTGTCTGAGAATAGAGAGCCACAATCATCCGTCTGCAATTGAACCATATGGAGGCGCAGCCACCGGTATCGGCGGCATTGTCAGAGACGTTCTGGCCATGGGTGCGCAGCCGATTGCCCTCGTCGACCCGCTGTTCTTCGGAGAACCGGATTTAAAAGAAGTACCGGCGGGAACAAAGCTCCCCAAGTATCTGATCAAGGGAGTCGTGGGAGGAATAAGGGACTACGGCAACAGGATCGGCATTCCCACTGTAGCAGGAGGAATGTTCTTTGATAAATCATACACGGGAAACTGTCTCGTCAATGTCGGATGCATCGGTTTCCTGAGAAAAGACAAGCTGCTGAACAACTCAGTCAAAGGAGTGGGAGACGTACTGATCCTAGTCGGCGGAAAGACAGGACGCGACGGAATTCACGGCGTCAACTTTGCTTCAGCAGAACTTCACGAAAGGTCTGAAGATGAATCGAGAGGCGCAGTGCAGCTCGGCGACCCGATTATGAAGGAGCCGACAATCCACGCCTGCCTGGAAGCCAACGACAAAGGCCTGCTTTCCGGAATAAAGGATCTCGGCGGAGGAGGACTCTCCTGTGTGGTAGGAGAAATCGCCTTAGCAGGAGGATGCGGAGCGGTGGTCCAGGTGGATGCTGTGCATCTCAAGGAAGAAGGACTGGCCCCCTGGGAGATCTGGGTTTCAGAGTCACAGGAACGCATGATGCTGGCGGCCCCCAAAGAAAATGTTGAAGCAATCCTAGACATCTTCAAAATGTGGGATGTGCCGGCGGTAGTAATCGGCGAAGTCGTCGATGAACAGAAGGTCACACTTTACTATAAAAATGAAATTATTTACGAATTAGACTTAGACTTCCTCACCAAGGGTCCGGAGTACTGCCGCCCCTGTGCCGAAGCTGAGGATATTCCGAAGGCAGCAGTAAAAAAGCCGCAGATTCCTGCAGATCTCAACGCTGTGCTTTTATCGATGCTGTCTGACCCCAACATCGCTTCCAAGGACTGGGTCATCAGGCAGTACGATCACGAAGTAAGAGGAAACACAGTCATCAAGCCTCTGCAGGGAGACGTTTCTCACCCTGGACCGGCAGACGCGACAGTCATCAGGCCGCTGCCGGGAAGCTGCCGCGGACTGGCAGTAGCTATCGGCGTCAATCCATGGTTTACTGGTCTCGACCCGCTCAAAGGCGGAAAGTCTGCGATAGACGAAACGTGCCGCAATATCGTTGCAGTAGGAGGAAAGCCTCATGCCCTTACAGACTGTCTCAACTTCGGAAATCCGGAAAAGCCGGAAAAACTCTATGAGTTCCGCGAGGCGCTGAAGGGAATAGGCGACATGGCAAAAGCTCTGGATCTGGCTGTTCCTTCAGGAAATGTTTCATTTTATAATGAAACCACATACGGCTCTGTGCTGCCGGCCCCGACGATTCTCGGCGTGGGCATTGTGGAAGACATCAGAAAGTGCGTCACTACAGACTTCAAAGAGGAAGGCAATCCCGTTTACTTAGTAGGAAAAACAAAAGACGAGATGGGAGCCTCGCTGCTCTGGCGCAAGTTCGGCGGAGAAGGCGGCAATGTGCCAGATTCTGACCCGAAAGAGCTGTCAGCGAATTCTGATCTAGTCCTGAAGGCAATCAGCGAAGGTCTGGTAAAGAGCTGCCACGACTGCTCAGACGGAGGAGTTGCAGTGGCGGTGTCGGAAATGTGCATCGGCGGCAATGCAGGCTTTGAAGGAATTCTGCCTGAAAACATGCCGGCTGAAGTAGCATTGTTCTCTGAATCAAACTCAAGATTCATTTTAGAGATTGATGCAGCTCAGGAATCAAAGTGGAAAGAGCTGGCTGGAGACAAAGCACAAAAAATAGGAGAGCTCAAAGGCGACAAGATCACATTCGGCAGCAAAGTCAGCATCACGCTGGAAAGCGCCAGAGAGGCCTGGTCTAAACCTTTGTGGAACATAATGGGGTGATTAAGATGGATACAAAAGACATCAAAGTCTGCGTACTGAGAATAGAAGGCACCAACTGCGAGGATGAAACGAACGAGGCCTTCAGGATGCTGGGGGCATCTGCAGAAACAATTCACCTCAAACAGCTCACATCAGACGTCTCGCCGGCGCTGAGACGCAGGCTGGAAGACTACCACATCTTGGCATTTCCCGGAGGATTCTCCGCCGGAGACTATGTCAGGGCGGGAGCGATCTTCGCAGCAAGAATGAAGTCTGCGTTATCAGGGGACCTTAAAAAGTTCGTAGAAACCGGAAAACCGGTGCTGGGGATCTGCAATGGTTTCCAGATATTAGTCGAACTGGGACTTCTGCCGGCCATGGGGCAGACAATGAGTGAGTTTCCCCAGTCTGCTCTGTACACTAATGATTCAGCAAGATTCGAATGCCGTCCGACATTTCTCAGGCATGACAACAGAGGCAAGTGTCTCTTCACTTCGCAGGTCCCTCTGGGAAAAGTGCTGATGATTCCTTCCGCTCATGCAGAAGGCAATCTGAAGTTCCCCTCGGATATGCAGAGCAAATATTTGGAGAAGCTGGAAGAGAACGATCAGATCGTTTTCAGATATGTGAATCCGAATGATGACAAAGCTGCATACCCCTGGTGTCCGAATGGTTCTATCTCGCAGATCGCAGGTATCTGCAACGAAGGCGGAAACGTCCTCGGCCTGATGCCTCATCCCGAGAGAGCCATGTTCAGATTCCAGCATCCTGACTGGACCAGATCAAAAGAATGTCCAGACGGAGCAGGAGACGGCAGAGCCATCTTCCAGTCTGTGCTGGACAGTGTAAAAAAATCTTTCTAAAATTCATTCTACGCTGATGTGGATATCCACCTGATCTCCGTCGGATATCCCCAGCGTATGTCTCAAATTATATTTGCATAAAATTTCCAGAGTGTCTGTATAGTGAGAACGCGAAGGTATGGTGACAGCACACTCAAGATTTCTGATTGTTGCAGGATAACACCTCACATCCCCGAAGGTCCTGCCCTCATACTGAAAGCCTTCGACAACAACGCTTCTGCTTCTGCGCATTATTTCTATTTTGGGAAGGTCTTTCTGCCCGATCTTTAAGTTCAGGGTGCCGTCGAAAGGCACATAGCCTAGTTTTTCCTCAAACTGGCTGCGGTACCCAGGCTGGTTGACATAGTACTGTCCTTCACCCATGCCGGTCACCAGAGTTCCAGTGATTGTGATGCTGTTCTTAGAATCGAAAATCATCTGATATTCAGAGTATTCCTGCCTTAAAGCTTCTATCCCCAGAGGTGTAATCTTAATCCTCTGTTTTCTTGCTCCAAGGTCTCTTTCGATGAGATTTTCCTCAAGCAGTTCCAAAATTCTCTTTGAAGCAGACTGCTGGCTGATACCCAGATCTTTTCCGAATTCCCTGGAGGACATGGAAACATAGTCAGTCATGCCGCCCATCACAGCTATGCGCCTAAGAGCAATCGAGAATTTCTCATTCATAAAGAGCCTCTGAAAGATTTACAGCAACATTCGCTATAAATTATATATAGATTCAGCTGGTCCTGAGAACTGAAATTAAAAAGAGTTGGATGCATGTGCATCCAACATAAAAAAATCATTCCGCGTCTTCGCCGCCTTCAAAGTACTGCTGAACGGCGTTGTAAATGTCTTCCATGCCTGTACCGTTTTCTGCCGACACCGGGGTAAGCTCGCGGTACATGCCTATCGATTCCATGGCCTTGAGGAATTCAATATTCATCACAGACTGAGAGTCGATGTTGCCGTCGGTGAGGGCATTGTAAAGAGCATACGGGTCCTTAGCCCAAGTCTCCATTTCTGTCAGAATATCATCGCTGAGAATATCCGACTTTGAAAGTATGTTTAGAATGGGAATCGAGAACCTGAACTGGGTGATGGCGCAGAGCATCATATCTGATACAAAACCGTTGGGGCTTTTAGCCAGCATCGGATCTGAAAGGAACAGTAAAAATCCCGACTCCCGGCCCAGCTCTTCAATGATGGCTGTAGACGACTGCCTGAAGGCAAACAGCTCCATCTGGCCTGGGGTATCAACCAAAGCAAACTTTGCCCCCATTTCTTTGACCGTCGGACCCCACTCTTTGATGTTGACAGCCATCAGGTCTGCGGCGGCAATCTGAGCCCCATTGGGACCCAGAGAATAATCTTCCATTACCTCGCTGAGGTTTACCCAGTCTCTAATGTCAACGTCGGCATCATACGGCAGATAATCAGCACCAGGATCCAAATTGACTATAATTGATTCCAGACCTATGTTGTCCAGCCATTCCTGGTATGCATGTACCAGCGAGCTTTTTCCGCTGCCAGCTGTTCCTGTAAAATATAAATAATTCATAAGCAGGACGCTAATCATTCCTGAAGATCAAATATCTTTCTACCGTCGTTCAGAGTACACATCGAACCGCTGGCTGCCATGCAGGTTCCGATAGGGATTTTAACAGCGAGCTGCCATGATGCTACTATGAACAAAACCAAAATCGTCTTGGATCTTCCAGACCAGCTGATTTCTAAACTTGATGAAGAAGTAAAGGTAAACGGTTACGATTCAAGAGAAGAGGCAGCGATCTTTATCATCCGTTATTATTTTGATAATGTGAATAAAATTTCTGCGCCAACAGTTTAAATATAAAATACCACGCAGGTTACTTACAAGTAACTCATTCAATATATTTTTAAAGTTTTATTCATACGTTTATGACACGCCACGTATCAAAAAAGTATCCGGTCAAGTCAAGCGTTTCCAAAGAATTTTTGGACAAGATCGACAAAGAAGTAACCAGTGAGGGTTTTAACGGGCGAGGAGATTTTGCCAATTACTGCATGAGGTACTACTTTGCAGATCAGGACCATTACAAATGCATACGTGATGAGATGGTTCTTTTAAACTCTAAAAAACAAAAACAATAGGCATAACTAAGCCCGAGTGCAGATAAGAGGTTGCCGGACATCTCATCTTCACTCAAACTGCTGTTTTTCCGGCATGTAAATACCTGGCTGCTGTATAATAATACGCAGTATACCACCTATGGAACTCTGGAGTAACGAAGACAGTAAGTTATAGATGATATTAAAGGCATGAAGAAATGGCAACTGGTAATATTTATCGAACGATGTCAATCCACCTTCACTTAAAAAACACTCATCAATAAACGCATGCCATTTCTTCACATATTCATGTACTGATGCCTTGCAAATTTCTTTCAATCGTATTCAGCAGATGCACTCATTAAAATCATTTCACCTATCAGATTTTTATCAATACTTTCTAAGAAAAATTGCTGTACCGAATGCAGCGCTATATCAAATATTGTGAACTTTCTCATTGTTGTGTTCTGTGCAAATCTATCCAGATAATATTAAGTGAAGTCTACTTAATTAATAAATACCTTAATTGCGGGTAAAGTGTTTCATGTGATATGGTTTCTGATTATATGGCAGAGTGCTGTTAATCAGTTAATCTAAAAGGAGTCAGAATCATAGATGCATACAAAGAATTAGAAGAGTCTCGTCAAAAGCTTATTGATGAATTAAAGGAGATATCCAACGACTCATCTTTCACCGAGATGCAGAAAGCTCTTCAAAAAGATGACTGTCGATCTGACGATCATCTTCGTAGAAAATTCACAATATAATGCGATCTGAATTTATTTCTGCTTTTTACAATAAACCTGATACTCTTGAGATATGCATTTTTGATGCTTGTGTTTTTCTACATATTCTCTAACTAGATAGATTATCAGATCAGTTCTTCCATTGAATGCTTCTTCCTTGATTATCTCATCCATTTCATTAACGAGGTCTGTTTGTATTAGAACCTTCAAAGGTGTCTTAGATGGAACGCTACGAGGCATATACTGCATTATGTTTGGACATCTTATAACTAAATATATGCTTATATTTACATTAGTTTAGATATCTATACGGAACTTATAACTGGTATGATACAAATAATAGATTATGACTGTAAAACAAGAAGAGATCAAAGTAAAGCTTCCAAGCATTATACTGCAGAGATTAGATAAGCTAATAGAAAGTGGATGGTTTGACAGCAGAGATGACTGTATTTGTTATACATTGAGAAGGTATGCTGACGAAATGGAAAGATGTGAAGAGTTGAAAGAGAAATTAAAAGAATGAAATTGAAGTTGAATTAAGACAACAGCTTTACTCTTTCTTTCATCTTTTCTGAAAAAATCATTCATATTTTACATCTCTTCTTGTTTTATTCAAATGCTGTAAAATGATATATGCTGCTTGAATGACTCACTCTCTAAATTATCTTAAAGCAAAATGGCCAAATCAATACGTTCTTTTCTACAGAGGCGGTATTTGAAAGAGTTGAAAATTGTGCAAGCATATGGATCGCATCGATGTGGAATAAAGTACATCTCCTTTTCTTCAAGTATTTCTTAATGAGACTCAACCTTATCTGATGCACGAGGTATAAAAAATAGAAGCAAAAGATCATTGAGAGCCCTCGCTATGCTGTAAATCATCAGACTGGGAAAAATTTAGTTTTTCAAAGTCACTTATAAAATTTTCTATTTCGCCGTCAAGCCAGATATAAAAAAAGCGAGGCGGGCTCGGAGGGATTCGAACCCTCGGCCCATCGGTTAAGAGCCGATTGCTCTACCTAGCTGAGCTACGAGCCCCGTGTAAGAGTGGCGAATAAGGTAGGTCTACATAAGTCTTTCGAACAAGACAGCAGATTTTTAGCTAATTATATCATTTTTATTGATTAACCAATTGAATATAATGACCGTTAGTTTTTTCTATAAATGTCACTCTGAAGGCATGAGGTTAGGCGTGAGTTTTGAAGTGCATGTTTTGGCTAGCGGCAGTGATGGAAACTGCACGGCAGTATGTTCAGAAGACATTACCATTCTGATTGATGCAGGCTTATCTGGGAAACAGTTGACAGGTCTGATAAAATCTGCCGGAATTGACCCGAAACAAATCAATGCTCTTCTGCTGACCCATGAACACGTGGATCACGTCCGCGGCGCCGGCGTGCTTTCCAGAAGATACAATATTCCGATATGCTGCAACCCTTCAACACTGGCTGCTTCAGAAATCGGAGAAGTGGAAAACAAGATTCTTTTCAACACGCTTGAGGAATTCAGTATCGGTCATCTGAAAATAAAGCCGCTTCCAATTACGCATCATGCCGTCGACCCCAATGCATTTTTCATCTCTACTGAAAAAAACAAATTCCTGCTGGCAACAGATCTGGGAAAAGTAAACAATGATGTGTTTGATGCACTAGGAGAATCAGACTTTGCAGTTATCGAAGCGAATCATGACTTGAGGATGCTGGACAACGGTCCCTACCCGATAATGCTGAAGAGGCTCATAAGGTCTGACAGAGGACACCTTTCAAACATTGACTGTGCTCATGCTCTCTGGGCTTCCGGTTATGGAGACAAAAAGGTATTTCTTGCTCACTTGAGCAAAAACAATAACATTCCCGACCTGGCAATCCACACAGTCTCCAGCTTATTAGGCTGCCGCGATGACAAAGTGGACTGCCTGCGTATGCCGGGTGACACCAGAACAATTACATTATAACCTGATATCAATCTGCTTGGCTGCATTCTGCTTTATCAGTATCTTGGCTATAGGCAGCGGGAGAGTTACAATATCTTCTTTTTTCAGTCTGAAATTGCGGTCGCTGCCTGCAATTTCAGGAATGTCTGCTAAGATTCTCACCAGAACACGATCAGACTGAGGCAGTTCTTCAGAAACTTCCTCTTCAGCACTTTCTATGGTGGGTCCGTCCGAATTTGAATCCACTTCTTCAGGTACAAACTCTTCAGGCTCCGCTTCTTCAATAAACGGTTCTTCTTCAGGCGGAAGAACTTCCTCCTCGTCAGGAATAACCTCCGGCTCAGGAATCACTTCAGGTTTAGGAACTTCCTGAACAGGAGGTTCTTTTTTCACCGGAGCAACATAGTTGTCAATAGTCCTTGTTGAAGTAAATTCCCCGCCGATCAGCATTGATTTTTTGCTGCTTATGATTTCTACTATTAAATTGAAAAACTCAAGCTCTTCAGGAGTGAGCTTTCTCAGGTCGACTCTGTTTCCCAGAGCTGCTCTCAGGCCCATTGACTGGATCTTAGCAAATCTGAATTCAAAGACCTGCTGTGACTTCTCCTGAAACTTAATCAGCTGGTTGGATGCCAGTTTTGCTTTCAGAGAGTACTGGTCTATGGAAAACTCTCTCTCAATCTCCTTTTTGAGCCTGTCCCTGCATTCTCTGACGGCCAGATAAAAGTCTGGACGTACCTCTACAGGGTATTTCGACTTCTGTTCCCGCCGGCAAATTTCGGTGAGATCTTCGAATGTAAACGGCTCTTGATTCAAAGGCATCCAATCTGCAACCACATATCCTTAAGCTTGTAAATCTTTTCTCTCCTGTCTCGCTGACAGCAGGCATTGTTTTGAAGTTTCCACTGTAATAAGCTTTATATCTCTGTTGTCATTAAGTCCTCCATTCATAAGGTGTTTAGATGGTTGAGTTTAAAGCTGTCATTAACGATGTAAAGACCGGAAAGTCCTATCAGATGGATGTCTCTGGTCATCATGCAAACTCTCTAATCGGTAAGAAAATTGGAGATGTTGTAGATGGGATCTTCGTTAGTCTTCCAGGATACAAATTGACAATTTCCGGAGGAAGTGACAAAGACGGAATACCCATGAGAAGCGATCTTCCAGGCGGAAAGAGAAAGGCAATCCTCCTCTCCGACAGTAACGGTTTCAATGCCCCCGATAAGGGGATGAGGCGCCGTAAAATGGTAAGGGGAAATACAATTTCACCAGACACTATCCAGATCAACATGATCATCAGTGGAATTGGCTCCAAACCTGTCGAAGAGCTGCTGAGTCAGAAAGAGGAGAAGCAATGAAGAACCCTCATCATCCTGAAATCAACATCGGGATGATTGGTCACGTAGACCATGGTAAGACCACGTTAACAAAAGCTCTCAGCGGGCAGTGGACAGACCGCCACTCTGAAGAGATTAAGCGTGGGATTTCTATACGTTTAGGGTATGCTGACGCAGACTTCTATTATTGTGAAGAATGTGGCAAGTATTCTGCATCCGAGAAATGCTCTGGATGCGGAGGAAAAGCCAAATTTTTAAGATCTATTTCATTAGTCGATGCACCGGGCCACGAGACTCTTATGGCCACTATGTTATCCGGTGCGGCTATGATGCAGGGAGCCCTTTTGCTGGTTGCAGCGAATGAGCACTGCCCGCAGCCTCAGACAAAAGAACATTTGATGGCTTTGTCAATCATCGGTGTTGATAAGATTATTATCGTACAGAACAAGATCGATATAGTGACTAAGGAAGAAGCTTTAGAGAACTATATGGAGATCAAGAATTTTGTAAAGGGCACCATCGCTGAAGGCGCGCCGATAATTCCTGTATCTGCACACCACGATGTCAACATTGACAAGCTCATAGAAACCATCGAAACCTATATTCCAACGCCTCCTATGGATATGGAGAAACCTCCGTTGATGTACGTGGCCAGGTCTTTTGATATTAACACTCCAGGTTCCCCGCCGGAAACTTTGAAGGGCGGTGTCATCGGAGGCTCATTGATTCAGGGAAGCCTGTCAATAGGTGATGACATTGAAATAGCCCCAGGCAGAAAAGTGGAACAGGGCGGAGGAAAGACTGTGTGGGAGAGTATTACAACAACTGTTGAGACCCTCCATACTGGAAATTCTGAAGTGGAAACTGCAACTCAGGGCGGCCTTATTGCCATCGGAACAAAGTTGGACCCTTCCCTGACGAAATCTGACGGACTTACCGGCAGAGTAGTTGGTAAACCGGGGACGCTGCCTCCAGTGCTGCATAAGTTCACCATGACAACCCACCTTCTTGAAAGGGTAGTCGGTACTGCAGATGATTTGGTTGTTGAAAACATCAAAACAAACGAACCGCTTATGCTCAGTATCGGTACAGCTACTACTGTAGGAGTTGTCACCAGTGCGCGCGGAGACGAGTCAGAAGTGACTCTTAAGATCCCGGTGTGTGCACAGAAAGACCAGCGTGTAGCTATCTCCAGACGTATCTCAGGTAAATGGCGCCTGATCGGATACGGTATAATTCAATGAGATGGCTATGCAGAAAGTAGTGTTGGACACCAACGCTCTTCTTCTTCCTTTTGAACGTTCGATTAATTTAGATTCGCAGATCAAGTCTCTTTTAGGAAACTGCGAAGTATATGTGCCGCTCCCGATCCTGGGAGAGCTGAAAAAATCAAAGAATAAATTTGCTGCAGCAGCGCTTAAGCTGGCTTCTAATTATAATGTAGAAAAGACTGAGGAAGCAGGAGACTACGCAGTCATCGAGCTTGCACTGCGCCTGAATGCATACGTCATTACAAACGATGCGTATCTTATTAAAAAACTGAGAGAGAAAAACATTCAGGTGGTAAGATTCAAAAGCAACAGCCATTTGGATTTTGACTAAATGAAAAAAAGAGGTTTAGGCGAACATTACGCCTGATTCGACTATTTTTGCAGCCTCTGTATCAAGAATTTTGGAAATTGCATGGTCGAAGTCGGTAGAGATTACGCAGTCTCTGCCTTCTCTGATTGCAAACATACCTGCTTCTGTGCAGATGGCTTTCAGTTCAGCACCTGTGGCTCCGTCGGCTTTCATGGCGATGTCCGGAAGAGATATTCCCTCGTCCATATTCATTTTCCTGGTGTGGATCTTAAGGATCTCCAGCCTGCCGTCGTAGTTTGGCACAGGAACTTCGATGATACGGTCGAACCTTCCCGGTCTGAGCAGAGCATCATCCAGAATATCTGGTCTGTTTGTTGCGCCGATGATCTTTACTTCTCCGATAGGGTTGAAACCGTCAAGCTCCGAAAGCAGCTGCATGAGAGTTCTCTGAACCTCCCTATCGCCGGATGTAGACACCTCCAGACGCTTTGCGCCTATTGAGTCAAGCTCATCGATGAATACAATGCTGGGGGCCTTTTCCTTTGCCAGTTCAAACAATTCCCTGACAAGCCTGGCCCCTTCTCCGATATATTTCTGCACAAGTTCTGAACCCACAAACCTGATGAAGGTAGCATTTGTCTGATGTGCTACAGCCTTGGCGAGCAGGGTTTTTCCTGTTCCCGGCGGGCCTACAAGCAGCACTCCCTTTGGAGGATCTATTCCTACTTTTTTATACAATTCAGGGCGCAGAAGAGGATCTTCAACGGCTTCTCTGACTTCCATTATCTGTTCTTCAAGACCGCCTATTTCTGAATAGGAGAGCTCCGGCTTCTCAATAATCTCTGCACCAGTGACCAAAGGATCTAGTGAAGGTGGAAGAACGTTCATCACAGCTAATGTCTGCTTATTCAAAGCGACTCTTGAACCTACAATTAAATCCTCTTGAGGCACATAATCTGAGGTAGTAACTATAAAGTCGGGACCTGTGGAACTTTTGACGATGACTCTCCCGTCAACCAGAACATCTTTGATAGACCCGATAATGAGCGGCGGAGACTTCATTCGTTCCAGTTCACTTTTCATGCGTTTGAGCTCTTTCTGTGTTCTGAACAGCTCGCTTTCTATATAGCGCCGTTCGCTCTCCACTTTCTGAAGGTCATTAATCATATCGTTATTTTTTGTTTCAAGGACCTCTATTTTTTCATTCAGCTCCTTGACAACTTCCTCTAACTGCTCATCATTCATATTTCCACCTTTGAACTGGATATCTTCGATTTAGCTTTTCACTATAATTAAGCATAGTGTTAGATATATAGCTTTCAGCCAAATTTTGCTAAATCATAATTATAGAGTTACGGATTCGTAATGAGTCTAGCTTTTACATATTATTAGCAGTTCTTTATGATGTTGCAGGGGGAAGCTTCAAATCAATGTTATTTAATAAAGAAGTGACCTGAAATGATATGTGAAATGTGCGGCAAAAAGTCCGAATGGATCAAAACTGTATTCATAGAAGGTACAGAGCTGAAAGTATGCAAAGAGTGTTCTAAATTTGGAGAAAGTGCTGACGGAACAGGCGCTCATCCCAAAAAGAACTCTACAAGCGCCCCTGTGAGCCGTGCAGTAGTCAATGAACGTCTTGAAGCAAGGGAGAGGCGCATGCGCACTAGGGATGTCTATAAAGATATGGATACCTCAGAGGATCTCATTGCTGATTATGCTTCAGTAATCAAAGATGCCCGCAGGGAACGCAATATGAAACAGGAAGACCTCGCAGCTAAAATCAACGAAAAGGTAACAATCATCGCCAAAGTTGAAAACGGCGACATGCTGCCGAGCGACAGTCTGGTCAAAAAGCTCGAAAAAGAGCTGGGCATAAAACTGACAGAAAAAGTATCCTCAGCAACCTCATCCTCGTCCGGCTCAGGCGGTAAAACCCTGACCCTCGGCGATCTGATTAAGAAGGCATGAGTTTACTTCTCGCAAACTTCTTTCCAAACATCTTCAAAATAGTGGTTTGGATCTAAGCCGACATCTCTTGCCATCAGGAGTGCGGCTACTTCTACATCCACCCCTACTTTTTCTTGGATCTTGTTGATTCTCGCTACAACATCCCTCTTTTTCATTCCGCTTGAGTTTGAAATGTCTCTCAGCAGCTTGCTGAATACTGATATCTCCTCGTCGGCTGCGGCAGTGAGAATACCCTTACTGGGGCGGAACGACATCGGTATGTCTTGATCTTTAGGATCAAAGGCAGGTTTGAGAAAATCTTCTGACCTGGTGATCAGTCCTTTTTTGATGGCCAGGTCAAGCAGCTCCTGGGCCTCCTTCGGTGTGAACCATCTGTAATCTAATGAAACAGCGAATACAAACTCAGTTTCAGTAACCACATTTTTGCCTTTGCGTTTAAACACTGCTGCTACACATGTTTCGAGGTCGTCCATCGAATCGTCATAGCATATCCGAAGTATCAAATTATCCCTGACAAAGAAAAAACAGATTTATATTCTATATTTTATTGTGAGTTTAGAAGGCAGGCGTACGGCGTGATGCTGGCTCTTGATCTTTTTGTCAATTTTTCAAGCTTATTTACCAATAAGACTATATAGAAGATTAAACATTCCTTTGATTCCTAGTCTATATTAAAGACTATAACATTGACAATTGGAGGCAAAAATCATGGGAATGGGTAACACACCTATACTGATCCTAAAAGAAGGCACCAAGAGAGATAAGGGAAAGGACGCTCAATATAATAACATCGCAGCTGCAAGAGCAATCGCAGACGCAGTACGCAGTACACTGGGCCCCCGCGGCATGGACAAGATGCTTGTGGACAGCTTGGGTGACGTTGTCATCACTAACGATGGCGTTACCATTCTGAAAGAGATCGATGTAGATCACCCCGCAGCCAAAATGCTGGTGGAAGTTGCAAAGACACAGGATGAGGAAGCCGGAGACGGTACCACAACAGCTGTAGTTCTTGCAGGCGAACTGCTGAAGAAAGCAATAGACCTCATCGAGTCTAACATTCACCCGACAATCATTGCCGGAGGATACAGACTCGCATGCAACAAGGCACAAGAGGTTCTTGACAAATGCGCTAAGCCAATTGATCCAAAAGACAAGAAAGCCCTCAAGCTCATCGCAGAGACTTCCATGATCTCCAAATCCGTCAGTGGATCAAGGGATTACCTGGCAGACCTTTGTGTCTCAGCTATCAGCGAGATTGCCGAGAAAATCGACAACAAATGGATAGTTGATATGGATAACATCCAGATCGTAAAGAAGACCGGCGGATCAATGGATGACAGCGAACTTATTCAGGGTGTAATCATTGACAAAGAGCCAGTTCACCCAGGCATGCCTACCAAGATCGCTAAAGCAAAGATCGCACTTCTTGATGCAGCAATTGAAGTCCAGAAGACTGAAATTGATGCAAAGATCGAAATCACCGACCCCTCCCAGATGCAGGCATTCCTCGATGAGGAAGAAAACATGCTCCGCAAGATGGTCAAGACCGTCAAAGACTCTGGAGCAAACGTTGTATTCTGCCAGAAAGGTATCGACGACCTCGCACAACACTTCCTCTCCAAAGAAGGAATCTTCGCTGTCCGCAGGGTAAAGAAATCTGACATGGAGAAACTTGCCAAAGCAACTGGCGCAAACGTTGTAACCAAGATCGAAGAGCTCAGTGCTGACGAACTTGGAACTGCAGCAATGGTTGAAGTAAGAAGGATCCAGGAAGATGACATGACCTTTGTAACAGGCTGCAAAAACCCCAAGGCTGTTTCAATGCTTCTCAGAGGCGGCACCAACCACGTCATAGACGAGGTAGAGAGATCTCTTGACGATGCAATGAGCGTTGTCGCTGTAGCAGTTGAAGACGGCAAGATGGTTACCGGCGGAGGAAGCACAGCTATTGAAATCGCTATGAAACTCCGTGAATATGCAGCTTCAATCGGCGGCAGGGAACAGATAGCCATCGATGCATACGCAAGTGCTCTGGAAGTCATTCCAACCGCACTGGCTGAAAACGCTGGTCTCGACCCGATCGATATCCTTATTAACCTTAGGAAGGCACACAAGGATAAGAAGATCCACGCTGGTCTGAACGTATACACCGGTAAAGTCGTCGACATGTCTGCTGAGAAAGTCGTCGAACCTATCAGAGTTGGACGTCAGGCCATCAACTCCGCAACAGACGCTGCAATTCTCATTCTGAGGATTGATGATGTTATTGCATCAAGAGGCGGACCTGGCGGAGGCATGGGCATGGGTCCCGGCGGCGCTCCTGATATGGGAATGGATGATTAAACACGAAACAGGGGCCTTCTGGCCCCCTTCTAACTTATTTAACGTTTCTGAACAATGGTGATGTGATGGATAGTCCAGATTCTGCAGAAAATGAAGCTTCTCCGGAAAAAGGAGAACAGACGGAGCTCGAAAAGCTCAAATCTGAACTAGAATTGGAAAAATTAGAAAATAAAAGATTAATGGAGCTGGCGGACGGCTATCTGGATTCGGCACGCCGTATCAAAGCAGAATTTGAAAATTATCAGAAACGGACCGCGAGAGAAAAGGAAGAGACGACGCTTTATGCGACTGGGAAAGTAGTCTCTGATATGCTCCCGCTGCTTGACGATTTAGAACGTGCGCTTTCCGCGCAGTGTTCTCTAGAGGAGTTTAAAGAAGGAATATCAAAGATACACCAAAATATGCTGGTAATCTTCGAAGACTATGGTCTAAAAGAAATTCCGACAGAAACATTTGATCCTATCTATCATGAGGCATTCTCTGTTGGAGAAGGAGAAGATGGAAAGATATTGGAAGTGTATCAAAAGGGCTATTCACTCGGAACAAAGGTTCTGAGGTGCTCTAAAGTAAAAGTAGCTAAAGAAACAGGTGAGAATAATGGCTAAAATCATCGGCATAGATTTGGGAACTAGTAATTCAGCAGCATCCGTCATGGAAGGCGGGAGACCTACAATGATCCCCAGCGCCGAAGGAACAAGCCTGGGCGGAAAGGCATTTCCTTCATATGTAGCATTTACAAAGGAAGGCGAGCTTCTTGTGGGAGAGCCTGCAAGAAGACAGGCAATTACCAATCCAGAAGGAACCATCGTCGCTGCCAAGCGTAAGATGGGTACTGATTACAAATTTAATATTTATGGAAAGGAATACACTCCGCAGCAGATTTCTGCCTTCATTCTCCAGAAGATCAAGAGAGATGCAGAAGCGTTTCTGGGCGAGGAGGTAGTGAAAGCAGTAATTACTGTTCCTGCTTACTTCAACGATAATCAGAGACAGGCTACAAAAGATGCCGGTGCAATCGCCGGACTGGATGTAGTCAGGATTATCAATGAGCCTACTGCAGCAGCGCTGGCATTTGGTCTTGACAATTCTAAAGATTCACAGAGAATTCTAGTCTTTGATCTGGGAGGCGGAACTCTTGATGTCACCATTATGGAATTCAGCGACGGCGTGTTTGAGGTTTTATCAACTTCAGGAGACACGCAGCTCGGCGGAACAGATATGGACCAGGCATTTGTGGACTTCGCTGTCAAACAGTTCCAGAAGGAAACAGGCATAGACATTACCTCAGACAAGATGGCAATGTGGAGGGTGCGCGAAGCCTGTGAAAAGGCAAAGATCGAACTTTCATCTACAATGTCTACCGAGATCAACCTTCCATTCATCAGCGCAGATCAGACCGGACCTAAGCACCTGACAATGACAGTCACAAGGGCAAAGCTCGAGGAACTGGTAACATCAATTGTCGAAAGGTGCAGGAGCCCGATCATGAATGCTATTAAAGATGCTAAACTCGGCACAAATGATATTGACAGCGTGATTCTGGTCGGAGGACCTACCAGAATGCCTATCGTGCAGAACTTTGTTGAAAGCGTGGTAGGAAAGAAGATCCAGCGCGGAATTGATCCAATGGAATGCGTTTCCATGGGTGCTGCAATTCAGGGTGCTGTCCTAGCCGGAGAGGTGAAGGATATCCTGCTTCTTGATGTTACACCGCTGTCTCTCAGCGTTGAGACATTAGGAGGAGTAGCTACAAAACTTATCGACAGGAACACAACCATTCCAACAAAGAAGTCACAGGTGTTCTCCACCGCAGCTGACAACCAGACAAGCGTGGAAGTCCACATTGTACAGGGAGAGCGTGAAATGGCTGCCGACAATGTGTCCCTGGGAAGATTCCAGCTGTCAGGCATTCCGCCGGCACCGAGGGGAATTCCTCAGATTGAAGTCACATATGACATTGATGCCAACGGTATTCTCAGCGTTTCAGCAAAGGACCTGGGCACCGGAAAAGAAGCAAAGATCACCATCAGTGCGTCAAACAAGCTGTCAAAAGACGAGATTGACGACATGGTTGCTCAGGCAGAAAAGTTCTCAGAAGAGGATAAAAAGCGCAAGGAGAAGATTGAAATTCTCAACCAGGCAGACACCCTGATCTATACAACCGAGAAGAGCCTGAATGATCTGGGAGAGAAAGTAACCTCTGAGGAGCGCGCTAAGATCTCAGCCGCTGTCGACGATCTCAAGGCTGCCGTCAAAGAGGACAATGTTGACAATGTCAAGACCAAGATGGACGCTCTCATCAAAGAGATGGAGCCCATTACAACCCGCATTTATCAGGAAGCAGCAGCTGCCCAGCAGGCCGCTCAGCAGGCACAGGCTGGAAATCAGCAGCAGGCTCCTCCCAACTCGGGTGCAGGCAGCAACGGCAAGGATGACGGTTTCACAGACGCAAACTATCGCATAGTTGATGACGAATAAACTGAGTGTCCTGCATGTCCTCAAAACGAGACTACTATGAGGTCTTGGGTGTAACCAAGACCGCCACACCTGATGAGATAAAGAAGGCCTACCGCAAGCTTGCCAGGCAGTACCATCCCGACGTAACTCAGGAAGATCCTAAAGTGGCAGAGGAGAAATTCAAGGAAGTCTCCGAAGCCTACGAGGTGCTGGCTGACGAAAAAAAGAGGCAGCTGTATGATCAGTACGGCCATGCCGGTGTAGACTCTCAGTTCCAGAATGGAAACTTCACGTGGAATGATTTCAGCCATTATGGAGATATACGCGACATATTTGGGGACTTCGGAAGCATATTCGATGCAATATTCGGCGGAGGAGGCTCTTCTTCCAGGCGGCAGCAGTCGCAGGCCGGACGCGATATGCGGATGGATATTGAAATCTCTCTTGAAGAAGCATATTCAGGGGTGAAGCGAAAGATTTCCGTGCCTAAGTTTGAGGTCTGTGCCAGCTGCAACGGTACCGGTTCTAAAGGCGGAAAGCAGGTGAACTGTCCGGACTGTAAAGGCACCGGACAGGCAAGAGTTGTCCAGAACAGCGGTTTTGGACAGTTTGTGTCTGTAGTTCCCTGCCGCAAGTGCCGCGGAACCGGACGCGCTCCAGGCTCTGAATGCGAAGAATGCGACGGCAACGGGAGAACACAGCATACAGCACACCTCGAAATAGAGATCGCACCTGGTGCCGACACAGGCACTAAGCTGAGAGTACCTGGGGCCGGAGAAATGGGCCGTTCGGGTGCACGCAACGGCGATCTGTATGTCATGGTACATGTCCGCGACGACCCGGCGTGGGGCAGAAACGGGGCAGATTTGTACAAAGATGTAACAATCTCATTTGTAGAAGCTGCCTTAGGCTCGGAAATCGAGATTCCCACCCTCGGCGGAGGCAAGGTAAGCATGAACATACCTGCCGGAACACAGCCCGACCAGACATTCCGTCTTAGAGGCTCAGGTATGCCGATTATGAACTATAACGGCAAGGGAGATTTGTACGTCAGAGTAAAGCTGAAAGTTCCTCAGAAGCTTTCTGCAGAGCAGAAAGATCTTCTGCTGAAGTTTGCCGAGCTCGAAGGCGACAAATCTTCATTTTTAAAATTCCCTAAAAAAGACAAAAAGCGCAAACGCTGATTGTCTTCTATTTTTTACATAATTTATTAAGCGTTATTGCCCAATATGTCATCGTATGATCTGTTCACTCAACCCGCGCACTGAAGAAAAAATGTATGAGTTCAGTGAATCATCCAAGGAAGATATTTCAGATGCATTCAGGCGGGCTCACAAAGCACAGAAAGGGTGGTATGAGAAAACCGCCAAAGAATACAGGATTGATTTAATACTGAATTTAATTAAAAATGCGCAGGATAGAGAATCAAAAATCGTAGATATAATGTATTCTGAAACCGGAATCCCGAAAAAATCTCTTTCAGCTGCATACGGGGCAGCCCTTTCCGGCACTGACTATTACTTAAAAAGATACTTAAATTTCGATTCTGAAAATATACCTGTGCCTGAAAAATGGGCAAATACTTCAGCGTCTGTAGAGTTTGTGCCTCACGGAACTATCGCTCATATCGGCATCTGGAATTTTCCCTTCTGGCAGACTATGATCTCCGCCATACCGGCACTTCTTACAGGAAACTCTGTAGTTTATAAGCCGTCAGAGTTCTGTACAGCAAGCGGTCTGGCGATTGCTGATTTGATACACTCTTCCGGCTTTCCTGAGGATTTATATATTCCTTTAATCGGCGGCAGGGAGGCAGGCGAAACCATGGTTGTTTCGCCGTGTGATGCGGTTGTATTTACCGGAGGAATAAGCACCGGGCAGAGCATAATTAAGAATGCAGGCGTGAAGCCATTGATTCTTGAGCTTTCTGGAAATGATGCGGCAATAGTATGTTCCGATGCCGATGTAGAACAAGCTGCCAGAGGCATAGCTACCGGGACATTTTCCCGGGGCGGTCAGGTCTGCATCCGCGTAAAGCGCGTGTATGTTCACAGAGATGCAGCTGAAGAATTTATTGAAAAATTAACAAAGATCACATCCCACCTTGATCTCTATAATGATGTAGGCCCTTTAATCAGCAGAGAAGCAAGATCAAAAGTGTCATCTGTTGTGGATGACGCCGTCAGACAGGGAGCAGAACTCATCTGCGGCGGCCAGGGAGTGTCACCGGGCTATTTTTACGAACCTACCATTTTTATTCATTCAGACGACAGTCTTCGGGCAGTTAAAGAGGAAACATTTGGTCCAGTCTGTCCTATACGGATAGTAAATTCAGAAGATGAAGCGGTGAAGCTGGCAAATGATTCGATTTACGGCTTAGGCGCTTCTGTGTGGACACAGAACACAGACAAAATGAAAAAAATGGCAGACACTCTTGAAGCTGGAAATATCTGGATCAATGACTGCGGTTCTACGCTGCCCGGAGGAGAGTACTTCCAGGGATGGAAAAACAGCGGCATACCGTCATCAATGTCCCGACTGGGTTTATTCATGAAAAAGAAAACAATAATCTGCCACAATTCTAATGAATGCAGGCCTAAATGGTATTCGTGATTCAGATGACTGTTCGTACATTTAATGAAATTAAAAGAAAACTTTCAGCTGGAGAAGCTGTAGTTATGACAGCTCAGGAAATAAAAAACTGTACTGAAAAGGAAGCAGCTGAAGCAGATGTTGTAACTACCGGTACGAGAGGACTGATGAGCGGTACATACGGAGTATTTACCATTTCGATCAAAGGTTCAAAATTTTCAAAGGCAAAGTCACTTTTTCTTAATGGAGTATGTGCTCATCCAGGGCCGTGTCCAAATGAAAATCTCAATCTGATCGAAGCAGTGGTGTTCGGCACTGCATCTGCTGGAAATTACGGTGCAGGAATGCTTTTCAGAGATATGCTGGAAAACAAGCCTGTTCATGTGGAAGCTGTTGCTAAAGATGGATTGCAGATTTCAGAAGAAGTACTCTTTGAGGACATGCCCTACGCAAAGCTGATGTCCACAAGAAATGCATTCAGAAACTATTCTGCAATGACTAATCCTCATGATCATCTGCTCACAACTATTTTCCATGCATTGGAATTTCCTCCTAATTATAAAGAATTAACATTTTCAGGCTGCGGTTCTATCAATCCGGTTCAGAATGACCCGTCTCTGAAGACGATAGGCATAGGAACAAAAGTCCTAGTAAATGGAGCAGAAGGTTTTGTAACAGGAACCGGCACAAGATCCACGCAGCAGTCTCCTAACCTTACTGCTGTTGCCGACATGAAGAAAATGGATCCTGATTACATGGGTGGATTCATGACCTCTGAAGGTCCAGAATGCATAGTCTCCTGGGGAGTGCCAATACCGATACTTGATGATGACATTCTTAAAAACGTCAGAGTACTGGATGAACAGATTCAACTCTCACTTCTGGATGTTTCAGTGAGAAAACCCATTGCCCAGATTGATTACGGAAAACTTTGGAAGGAAACATCTCTTTCTGTAAAGGTTAATGCTGATAAATGCAAGAAATGCGATGTCTGCAGAGCTGTGAAATCCTGTCCGATGTCGGCTATTTCTGAAATACCAGACATCAACAGACATAAATGCTTCAACTGCGGACTGTGCTCTACAATCTGTCCCGATGTATTTCATGCAGATTTAGGAAAAGTGCAGGTATGTATAGACGGGGTAGAGAGAGAAATCCCGGTGGCATGCAGGCAGTCAGACCGTGCCAGAGCTCTGAAGATCTCCAGAGAGCTTAAGTCAAGGCTACTGGATAAATCATTCCTGCTTACTGAGCCCGTCGAGAAACTGCAGCCATGAAATTTTTCTTAATTTCTTCCGGACTGTAGGGAACCAAAGGAGTCTGAGAGTTCCCTACTTCTATTTTTACTACAATTACTCCTTTTTTAACATTATTTAATGCAGCCTTTAATTCATCTTTTTCTTTAACTTCCTGCACGCATGAAACTCCTGCTCCAACAGCTATTTTGCTGAGGCTTCCTTTTCTGCTGAGTGACGTAGGCTGCGATCCGGTGGAGCCGTATGCTCCGTTGTCTAATATTATCAGAACGTAGTTATCGAGATCCAGAGAAGCAATGGTAGAGAGTGAACCGAGATTCATCAGCACGGCTCCGTCTCCGTCGATAGATATGACTTTTTTATGCGGCACCGCCACAGCAACTCCCAGGCCGATGGATGATGACATTCCCATTGATCCAAGCATGTAGAATGTTTCAGGCCTGTCGCCGACGCTGCACAGCTCTCGGCAGGGGAATCCGATATTGCAGACTATCAGAGCATCTCTGCATTCAGAAGCAATGATCTCCAGTGCGTCTATTCTTTTCATTCAGGCACCCTCTCTCCAATAAGACGGTTTTACCAGCACGGCACTGGGTTTCTGCTGCGATTCAGCACGTTCCCATGCTTTTAACACTGCATCTTTTCCGTTATCTCCTTCCTTAATTTCCAGATATGAAATTCCGAGGTCTTCCAGAAGAGGAATTGTCAGCTTTCCCATGGGAACCTGTGCACATACAGACTCATTTTCCACCCCGCGGTGGCTCATAATCATCAGCAGGGGAATATGGTACAGCAGATCCAGAGATGCAAGGGCGTTGATAGAGTTCCCTAGTCCAGAGTTCTGCATGACTAAAGCTGCCTTCATGCCGCCGATGTAGGCGCCAGCGCATATCCCTACGCCCTCCTCTTCTCTCGATACTGCAATATGTCTGATCTCAGAATCATCGAGGCTTTTGAGCAAAGATGATAAATTTACGCAGGGCACGCTGGCAACAACTTCAATACTGCAGGCTTTCAGGCCTTCCATGATCTCCGCGGCTTTCTTCATTACCACACCTTAAGGTCAATGCCTTCAATCCTTATTTTTCTGCCCTCTATGCTGACCACAATGCCAGAATGCACCTTCCCCATCATACAGTGGTCTGGAAGAAATCTTACAGTTTCACATACCTTTGGAACTGTGCCTTTGCCGATTATGCCTTCAAAGGCGGCTACCATGCATATGCCGATGTCAAGCGGCTCAAAGCCGTCGTCGCCGATGAGGTTTCTCGGTCCGATCATATGGACGGTTATTACTCCGTGAGACACTTTGAGAATTCTTGCAAAGTGAGTAATTGGACAGCCGAGCGGGCGATAGCGTATTACCATGTTTTCTGAGATCTCAGTCTCGCGGTCCATGGGAAACAGGTCTTCTCTGCAGGACGGCTCCCCTGGAAGCGGCAGTATGGTAAATGAAGCTTTGACGCCGTCGACAACACCGTATATTTCTTCTTCAGCATCGCCGCTTTCAAGCAGAATGATTATTTTTTCTTTATTTTCTTTAAATCTCTCCTGCAGAAGAAAGGGACATTTTTCAACATCATGATTTAATTTCAAATAATCTACAAAATCGCTGCATGTCCGGCAGCCACATTTTCCGCAGTTGTAGCCGGGAAGAAGTTCCTCCAGCATTTCATTCACCACGGTAATCCGTGAATCCGTCCATTCTCCGCAGCACTCCCCTCTGATACTCCTTTCCTATTCTGGTCTCTCCGGCGCACAATGTGCATATAGAAAATGGAGGGTTGTTTCTCAGCCTCATGTCGGACGACACATCCTTTGAGCGGGAGACGATCTCTGCCAGTTCTGCAGATCCTTTGCCGGTGAGACCATTGGCTTCAATCGGTGTGCATGTAGGATTAGCTTCCAGAACTCTTTCTCTGAAGACCTCCCTTTCTGCCTGTGAGACCATATCTCCTTTAGTCATCATCACTACGTCGGCAGAAGTCATCAGCGGACCTACTTTCAAAGGATTGTTCGGTCCTGAGGTAATATCAATAACGCATACTGCTAGGCAGTCATTCGGATAGGGAGCGCACCGCAGGCACAGTCCCGCAGTCTCATTGAGAAGAATATCTGATCCGTTGTTTTCAGCCCAGGCAAGCATATCTTCTGTATTGTAAATTGCAAAGTGATCTGGACACATGTCTTTGGAAAGAGCAGCCTTGACTGGAACCCCCAGTCTCCCCAGTCTCTTATCGTCTTCAGTCCACAGGCAGTCGACCTTTACGATAGATGGGTGCATGCCGAAGCTGATAAGAGTGCTCGTGAGTGAAGAGAGCACTGAAGTTTTGCCGGATCCAGGAGTGCCGGCGATAACAGTAAACTTCAGATTAATTCCTCCACAGTTTCACCGCGGCGTATCGTCTCTCTGAGCATGATCATTCTTTCATCCAGTTCGGCCAGCTTACTGCACACGTCGCGCTCTTTTCCAGAACGTTCGATGATTTTTGCCATTCCGCCGTTTTCCATGACAATGCGTTTTCCCGTCAAGAGGGCCAGCACAGGATCGTGGGTTACGACAATCACTATCTTTCCTTCTCCAGACAGCAGTTTGAGGGCTTCCTGTTTTCTGATGCCTGCGTTTTCTATTTCATCAATCAAAACTATGGGAGAATCGCTGATCCTGGCAATGTCGGCGGTCATTAGTGCTCTTGACTGTCCGCCGCTCAAAGCCGTGAGATGATTTTCCGGCCCCAGAGGCTCACCGCACAGCGTATTTGCAATTTCGATAACCTCTTTTGACAGCATCTCAGGCTTTCCGCGGCTTTTGGCATGCATTCTGAGAAACTCGTCGACCTTCATATCTGCAAGAAAATGCATATTCTGAGACAGCTGTGCCACCAGTTTTTTCCGCGGGTCTGATCGCAGATCATTGTCAGGCACAACATCATCAATCAGAATCTGCCTCCTGGACTGCGTATCCCTCTGGGCAAGCTGTTCTATGTCTCCTATCAGCGTGCTTTTGCCGGATCCCGTAGGACCCACGACTCCGATTATTTCTCCTTTCAATATTCTTACATTGTCTATAAGATCGCAATTGTCATCTTTGTCATTCCCGCCGATGATGGTGAGAGAATTTATCTCATGCATATATGCTGGCCTCCAGCTTGTCTATGATTTTCTTGGAAATCTCATTAATATCTGCATTTTCCGGTTTCACCGTCATGTCCGGCTGAAGATATTTTATTGATTTCTCTTTTTTATATAATGCTTCTCCGCCGCCTGTGATGTTCAGCAGCACGGTGTCATCTTTGTTTATTTTTTCTGTTTCACAATTATAAATCAATGCTGCTACAGCTATGGCGGCCGCGTTCATGATATCTGCACCTTCAGCTTTGTAAAATATCTGTGATGCTTTCTCGGCCTGTTCATTTGTCATGCCGTCAATTGTGCCGTTAGTATCTTTGAGGGCTTCAGCGACTCCTCCTGGAATGCTGTACGGGGGCTTTCTGTTAAATAGAACGCTGTCGTACATTCCCCTGGGGCAGTCTTTATTGTAAACACCGCCGTGAAGAGAATTAAACAGCGGGGCGCAGGGAATATTCTGCGCCAGCTTGAGAACAGGAAGCCTGCTGCCGAAACGTCCGTCGCTGATCAGCCTCATTGAAGCTTCCCAGGCGGATATGCCGCCGGTTCCGCTCCCGACAGCCTGAAAATAATAATCTGGAATCCTGCCTATTTTGAATGCGCCGTCCAGCATAACCGTTGCCATGCCGTCCCGTCTGGCAATGTTCTTAGCTCCGCCTTCTGGAACAAATTCTCTCAGTTCGCAGATTTTATTGCTGACTTCTATTGCTTCGCTGTAGTCGCCGTCTACGCAGAGCAGGAATATCCCGTCAATGGGAGTCTCCTCGGGAATCCACAGCTTGGAAATGGAATTCTTCGGCACAACCAGCAGCAAAGGAATATCTGCCAGATGGCAGGCGTTGGCAAAAGCCCTGGCGGTATTGCCTGCGGAAGCAACTGTTAAAATTCTTTTCTCTTTCTTTTCATGAAGCATCTCCACCGTGGGTCCGGCTTCCAGATCCTTAAAGCTGCAGGTGTTCAAATCTGCATTTATTTCCGGCCAATACCCATTAAATGCTATGTATAAATTATTCAGCCCCAGTTCTTTGGACAAACCGCTGCTCTTATAAGTCACACAGCCCCCATTAAATCCGTTCAGAACATTATCCACCGGTAGCCAGTCAATATATTTCCAGATACCGGGATATGAAGTAATGTTAATCTGAGCCTTCTTGTATAGTGTACGAGGCAGTCCGTTATTCTCATTTGTGAGGCTGTATTTTCCCATATGTGCTAGATTTCACCATATAGTTTATATTAGTTTTATCTTGATGCGATAAAATCTTCCTCTTTGTAATAAAACAGTAGCAATATTCTACTGCAGCACACATTTTCAGTTAAAATCCATCATTTTAGCTTTGCCGGTTCCTAAATGAACAATAGGCAGCAGAGCCGGATCAGGACTGAAGTTGTGCATTTTTTGGAATGCAGTCTGAGACTGCCAGGTGGATGCACAGATGGTGGTGATGCCTTTATACATGTCTATTCCGGCTCCATGAATATGTCCGGTCACGAAAATGTCTGGAATTTCATCAATTACCAGATGGTCTTCTTTCTCAGGGGCCAGAGGTGTTTTTCCTCCATACAGAGGAGCCAGATGCCTGCGTTTAAGCATTTCTTTCATAGTATCGAGAGGATTTTCGTAGTTCAGTCCCTGCACTGAACTTATCCAGTCATCCAGACTGCGGCCGTGGTAAGTAAGAATTTTACGTCCTTCCAGTTTCATGGAGCAGGGGTTTCCGATGAGCATGCATGATGAATCGAAAATCTCTGAGATCATTTTAGGGAATGTGGGCTGAGGCTCTGCAGGTCTGACTGCATCATGATTTCCGGGCTGAATGAGAATCTGAATATTATCCGGGACTTCTTTCAGCAGTTCTGCAAGAGTCCTGTACTGCTCGAAAACATCCTCAATTCGCAGCTCTTCTTCCTGTCCGGGGAACACGCCGATACCGTCTACGACGTCGCCGGGCAGCACGAGATATTGAATTTCATCTTTGCCTTCAGTCTTCAGCCAGTGTATCATTCTGTCCCATTGCACATCTAGAAAAGTATTGGAACCGACATGCACGTCAGACATGAATGCCACTGAAGAAGTGGAATCGCTGGGCTCCATGGCGTTGGAAATGGGAACATCAGGCCTAATCAGCTCTTTCAAGACCAGAAGATCTCCTTTGCTCGTCGCTTTTCCGACAATTCCAATTACCTCATCATTAACTATGCTCTCATTGATGTAATCTGAATCTTTATGAATGAGAACTGTGCACTTCCCCTCTTCGTCTTCAAGCTCAATGATCTTGTGGCCGTTTTTGGTATTATGCCAGTCGGCAACCATCCCGATGGTTCTTACTTCTCTGTCATACTTTACAGCTTTGGCGACAGGCAGGCAGCCGGCCAGCTCGTGCCTTCTGGAAAGGATCTTCTTAATTTTCTTGAAACGGTCGTTGAAACACCGTGCAAAATCATTGACTGTGCCTTCGCATGTGGAATTGCCTGTGATGTCGTGAATAATCTCGATATCGCTGCTTTTCGGCCTTGCCATGACTGAAGGCGACTTTCTTAGTTCTTCCAAAACGGGATTGACCTGCACCTTAGGCACCGTAGGATTGAGGCTAGAATACGCCCTGACGTGTTCTGCCGTCAGAACCAGCGGGTGCTGGGTCATAGATGCTAATATGGACCGTACATATGTAGCAGGATCTGCCTGGGCCAATACAAGTTCTGCGGCCTCAGGATCCAAGAGAATGCCTTCATTTAATAATTCATCCAGCACGCGGTCTCTCATGTCTTCCGCATTCTTCTCTAAATACTTATATGCCTCGGCAGTTAGAGTGTATTATGATTATTACCGCCAAATGTGAATGCTACCCCACTGAGGAAAAGGAAAAAGTGTGTCAGGCAATGCACAACATCTTTCCAGAGGGAGAGATAACCGGTGATGAGCATCTCACACTGGTTTGTGAGTCTGGAGAAAAACTGCGCGAGCTTATCTGGGACACGCAGATCAGGGACTCGGCGAGATCGGTGCTTCTCAGGGGAAGATCTGCTGATTCAACACATTTTACACTTAATAAGCAGGCGGCTTTCATGGGAAAAATATCATTTCAGGATGAACACACAGCTCTGGGCAGTATTTCAGTTGTGATCCAGGCTGACAACATTGACGAGACAATCAATTACCTGGCTGAAAGCACAATCAGGGAGGAAGAAGAATGATTGCCGTATCCTCCCCGTACTTTTCTCATTTTTCATTCCGCAGCATGCTGGAGAAGATATCTTCGGAATTTTCTTCATGGGAAATTGTGGCGGAAGGAAGACACAGCCTTCCAGACATTGAGACGGATTTTCTGGAATATGCACCGTCATATGATCTTTCATTTTCTGTACATACACCGATGAGCGACATCAATATCGGATCGCTTAACAGGAATATGCTGGAAGCTTCCCTGAATGAGCTGATCGCCTGCATGAGGTCCTGCAACAAACTGGGTATCGAGGTGGCGACTGTGCACCCGGGTTTCATGTCGCCGCTGGGGATGGTAGATAAATCTAAAGTCATTGATATTACAAAAGCCTCTTTATTCAGGCTGGAAGCTGAAGCTGCCGAACTCGGTGTCAAAATAGCATTTGAAAACATGCCGGCCTGCCCGATGTGCATGGGAACAGTGCCTGAAGATCTTCTCAGTCTTCTGGAAAGCACTGAATTGGGAATATGTTTTGACATCGGGCACGCTAATACAACAAATACTGTGCAGGAATTCCTGAAGCTCAAAGACAGATTCATCAATGTGCACATTCATGACAACATGGGAGTTTCTGACGAACATCTTCCCATTGGGAAAGGAACAGTTGACTTTCCGGCAGTAACCAAGGCACTCGGACCAAGAAGATACGTGATTGAGTCCCGCGGATGGGAAGATGCGTTGGAATCCAGAGACGAATTGAAGAAACTTCTCAGTTCTTGAATCCGCATCTGGTACACACAAGCTCTCCATTCTCAAATACTGCGGAATCGTTTCCGCAGTTTTTACATCTAAATCCGATTGTGTTAGCTCCAGAGACGTTCTGCATTTCCTGTTTAGGCTCTTCTTCAAGCTGTACAGGCTCAGCACACAAAGGCTGCGGAGTTGCTCCCTTCGGTCGTTGTTCTATATTCATTGATATCCATTTTGTTAGTTTATAGGTATAGTTCACCAGATAAGGTATTCCCAGCAGAAATATCAGAAGGGAGATTATTCCTATAATCAGAGCATATCCAATTCCATCATACAAGTATGTTGAGAGTCCGATCATATTGTTGATTGCATGGAATGATATTGATGCATAGAGTCCGTATTTCAGGAACACATAGCCCATTGACAGACCTGCAATCGCAGCGGGAATTATCTTGTAGGCGTCCCATCCGCTGAAATGGGCGTAACCGAACATGGATGATGAGATCAGCAGAAAAATAATCTCTTTTGCTCCAAAACTGAAACCGCCTCCGAGGATATACCTTCTCAGGGGTTTTCTTTCATATTTTTTATTGACCGCATTCAGCACCAGGTCGATTACCAGCAGCGGTATTCCCAGCAGAAGGACCCTGGAGATGAGCTCTTCCCACACCGGTGGTTCGGCTATGCTGTATAATATCTGCCATTTTTCATCATCTATCGGCAGCACATGTGACGTCTGCCCAAACAATGCCGGAATTACTACCTGAACGATCAGCGAAATGGCAGTCATTGCCATAATCAGAGTGCATATGGTATACAGCGGGCTGTGCTCTTTGACGGGCTTCATCGTCAGTTCTCTGGCAAACGTATCTTTGCTTCTCATTATCAGGAGTATAAAGCTTACCAGCAGTACTGCTATAAAGAATATGTAAAAGATCAGTAAGGAATTGTCCAGTGTGAACAGGTTTACAATTCCATTCAGAATGATGAAGATCGAAACTGGATTGTCCCATACTTCTGCCATGGTAGGGATTCCGATATATAATCCAATCAATGTTACAACAGCAACAATAAACATTACTAAGGAAAGAAAAGTTCCCAAGGTGCTTCCAAACAATCTTACAGACTGTGCAGTACTCGGCTGCTGATAAACTGGCCGAGGCGGCAGAATACTTTGTGGAAGCCCACAGTGTGTACAGAAATTCGACTCTTCAGGTATCTCTTTTCCGCAGTGAATACAGAATCTCATGGCTCTCACAAACAATGCAAGATTATTGCATTTCTCATTATATCGAAAGAGGAAGTTAAAGTTATTGGAAACTTCCATTAACTTCCTGACGCATCTGTATTCATATGTTAGAAATTGAAATAAAGTCTGCCTGCGACAATCCGGCGGAGGTGGAAAATATTCTTGCAACTCTGGGTGCTAGATTCAAAGATACGCTCTTTCAGAAAGACACTTACTTTGCACACCCCTCAAGAAATTTTGCAGAGACTGATGAGGCCCTGAGGCTCAGAGACGAAAACGGCTCCTTTACTCTCCACTATAAAGGCCCTAAACTTGATAAAGACACTAAAACCAGAGAAGAGTTGGGAGTACCGATATCTGAGCCGGAAATACTTCTGAAAATTCTCAGCAATCTCGGCTTCAAACAGGCTGCCATCGTTGAAAAAAAGAGGAAAACATATGATCTGGACGGCATAGAGGTGGCAATCGATAACGTAACAAACTTAGGCACTTTTGTAGAGCTTGAAATTCAGGACGAAGATCTTGAAGAAGCAAAATCTAGACTGTTTGCATTAATGGAGAAATTAAAATTAAGAAAAACAATTAGGAGTTCGTATCTGGAACTCCTTGAAAAAGGATTCAGATCGAACTAACCTGGTTTGCGATGAATTCTTTTATTTCAGTCTCATCAGGGATAGTTACAGACTTCTTATATCTCTCGGTTCCATCGCGGAGAGTGTAGCCACGGGATATAGAGATGAACTCTGATTCTTCTCCGTCTTTCGAGATCGCCTTTTTACGGGCCACTTCTATGAAGTTACTCTTTCCAAAGGGGATCTTCTCTGATCTTACTGTCTCAAACTCGACGTTGCGTTCTGCACGTTCATCGGTCATTTTGTATAACCCTCCGATATTAGAAATAGACGTATAATGATGTAAAGATTTTGGTATCATTTCGTAAAAAAACTATGCGATGAATCAAATATGTTCAATTTTTTTTAAAGTATTGTTTACAAATTTATCCGTCTCTGAAATATCTGTGAGAAGGTATATAGCCTAAAAGCTGGTGTATTCTTTGATGACCAAATGCTGCACCCCAATTACCGATTTAAACTTACGCGCAGGTCATAAAAAATCAACATTGCTGAGATCGCAGTGTTTGAATGGTGCAGTTCTGTCTAAACGTATTTTTCCGGAGGAGATTTTTTGAAAGATGGCTTAGCAAAGACTCTTCAAGAACTCGTATTAATTGAGAGTGATCTTCATTCAGACCTGCTGAATGTTGTCAGATACGCCGCAGACCGTTTATCTTCGATCGGAATGGATGTTGCAGTCTTAAATGAAAATACATTTCCGGTGCTGACAGCTTCGTACGGCAAGGGAGGCATTTTATTTTCAGGTCATCTAGACACAGTGCCGAGAGGATCCGGCTGGAGCACAGAGCAAGCTGTGATAATTGATAACAAAATTTATGGCAGGGGATCTGCAGATATGAAAGGCGGATGTGCAGCCATAATCGAATGCGCTGAACATCTGGTCAATGAAAAAATCCCATTCTCAATCTGTTTTACAACGGATGAAGAAGAACAGATGTACGGAGCGGAATTACTAGCAGAATCGGAACTGGTGAAAAATGCTCCCGCAATCATCATATGCGAGCCGACTTCTGTTAAGCTGGTTCACACAGAAAAAGGATTTTTCCGATTTAATATTGTTACCAACGGTACCTCTGTACATGCATCCCAGCCTTGGCTGGGCAGAGATGCCATCTTAAAAATGCATTACTGCATAGACAGGCTGCTTGATCTGGTGGAAGCATCCTCTCAAAAAAAGACTGGTATGTCCATGTGCATCACCACCATACACGGCGGAGACAAGAACAACGTTGTCACAGACATTTGTACTGTGGAAATTGATGTAAGATATCAGCCACCCACAACCTATCATGATGTTCAAGATTTAATAGTCAACAGGCTGCGCGGAGAATCATATGAACTGACGAGTGAATTGATTTTGGATGCTTTCGAATCAGATCTGAACGATCCTCTTGCAGAAGAGCTCATCAAGTTTCTCGATTCTGATGTTGTAGATATGCCGTATGTCACAGAAGCGCCGTATTTTGCAAGAGTGAATCCGCATGTCTTCATCTGCGGACCTGGAGACCCACAGCTGGCACATGTGGTGAATGAATTTGTAGAGATAAAAGAGCTTGAAAAGACGTATGATATGCTCGCACATGCTGCAGAATTTATACTCAGCTCAAACAAGAAATAAAAAATGAATGCGCCGTCGAACGGGTTCGAACCGTTGACCTTATGATGACTGTTCCCCTTTGAGAGGATTAACAGTCATACGCTCTACCAGCTGAGCTACGACGGCCTGTAGCCTCTCAAATAATCATCAGGTATTTAAGATTTTATATTCAAAATTCTGAAAGCGGTACTAGTTAAAAACAATATGTTCTATTTTTGTGCAGTTGATTAATTTTGATATGGTAAAAATCATGGAGACTTTAGCTCAATCTTCAGTCTGTTAACTGCCCTTTCCATATCATCTAATAATTTGTCAAGGTCAGTCATAAATTCATCAAATTTATCTGTGGTAATGGCACCGTCTGGAGACGGCAGGATAAGTCCTTCCTGTTCTAAAATTCTTAGTGAGTATCTTACTTTGTGCTGCGGGTGACCCAGCAACTCCGCCAGTCTAATTATTCCGATCGGTTCGTTTTCTTTTATTGTTTTCAGCATTTTAACATGACGTTCTAGGAGGCTGACTTCATTTTCCAGCCTTTTTGTTATTGCATTGTTACCTGTCATGAGCTTTTACCCGGCAATACTAGAATACTTTGGCAATATATTAGATTTGGTGCATATTTTCTTTTATGCACTTTATGTTAAATTCTTATAATGCTGAATTCTAAACGTAGAACTAAATCTACGATTAGAATAGCTAGAAATCTAATTTACATAACGTTGTAAATACGGACTTACTTGTGGACGTTGCGGTCCCCTTTGCGCCATACAACAGTTCCAAAGAATCCTTTTGGTGGATACTTGTCGTGGCCCTCTTGGAAAGGCTGCATCGGACCAAAGCTTTTGTTCAAGGCTTCTTCTTCTGAGTTAAAGAGTCTACCATCCCATATGCACTGATATTTTACCTTCTTTGGTTTGGCTTTCTTCATCGTTTGAGGATAACGTAAAGTAAGATATAAGGGTAGCGATGAACACTTTGTACTGTGATAGAAAAATTTTAACATGTATGTAATAATATTATTTATGACTTTTTCATATTTTATCTTAAAACGATGATCGCTACAGCTAGTTTTTCCTATTCTTTTTTATTTGTTATTTTTGTTTCAACATCCTATAACCGTCGTCAACAATATATATTCAGATAGCATAATGGTGGTGGCTATGAATAGAATTAAGGTAATCAACGAGCCCTCGGAGCTTGTTCCAATGTTGCGGGCCGTAGATACCAGCATAAAGCGGGACGTGTTGAAAGAGGTGACCCTCGAATGGCGTACTGTTAAAGATATTGAGGAAAAGTTTGGCGAAGATGGTGCCGAAGCCCTCAAGTTCTTTGAAAAAATGAAGCTGGTGGAAACGCGGTGGCAGTCAACAAGCGGATCGTTCCCTGAAAAAGCTTACCACACATACTATACTTCTTTTCACATCAATGCATCATGGCCGGTATATGAAATATCAGATGTATTGGCTGTTGCAATGATGTCTGAAGCAGATTTTGAGAAACTTGAAAAAGAGCTCTATGATGAGGTCGGACCGGAAGGGCGTTTTGCTGGAGATATTGCTGAAAAGATGGGCATAACCTCAACGATGCTGCGAAGCTTGGTTAAGCGTTCGGTCCGCCTTGATTATCGCGGTCACAGAATTGAACGTCTGAAGGAGTGAATCTTAAGATGCAGGAAATTTACATCCTGCGTCTTGGGCATCGTCCCGAGCGCGATAAAAGAATCACAACACACGTTGCGCTTACTGCTAGAGCCTTTGGGGCAAAGGGTATTTTTGTATCTACAAAAGATGAGGTTTTGGAAAACAGCATCCGTTCGGTAGTCGATCGTTTTGGCGGTGATTTTACCATTGAAACCGGCACAAAGTGGAGAGACTTTATGCGCAAGTTCGATGGCGTCAAAGTGCACCTGACGATGTATGGCACTCATATCGACGACGGTATTCCTCAAGTGAAAGCGGACGTTAGAAATAAAATGCTGATTGTAGTAGGTGCTGAAAAAGTGCCTCCAGAAGTTTATCAATGGGCTGATTACAACATCGGTGTGGGAAATCAACCGCACTCTGAAGTTGCGGCGCTCGCTGTATTCTTGGACAGATATCAGGACAGGCAAGCGCTTCAGAAAGATTTTGAAGGTAAAACAACTGTCATTCCATGTGAAAGAGGGAAGAACGTTGTCATCAAAGATTCCGACTGAGGAAGACTGTGTACAACTCTTACACTCTTATCATGTCTCTCAGAATGTTATAGACCATTCATACAAAGTGCTTGATGTGGCGATTAAAATTGCAGAGAGATGCAACGCAGACATACCGCTTGTGACTGCAGGAGCATTACTGCATGACATCGGCCGCTCAAAAACACATGGATTAATGCATGCATCATACGGTGCAGATCTGCTGCGCGGTCAAGGTATTCCAGATTCTGTTGTAAATATTGTACGCAAGCATACCGGAGCCGGTTTCACAAAGGAAGAAGCACAAGAAATCGGCCTTCCTTTAGCAGACTACATGCCTTCAACTCTGGAAGAGAAAATCGTATGTCATGCAGATAACTTAGTCTCAGGCACAACACTTGTTAAATCAAAAGATAAGATGGATAAAGAAATCTCAAAAGGGCATGAAAGCACAGCAGATCGCATACTGGCTATGCATAATGAGTTATCGAGTCTATGTTGTATAGATCTCGATTTATTGTTAGAAACTTAATTTAGATTTTAGCTGCTGGTTTTTTGCTGCTAACTCTCTTTGGGAAGTATCTAAGGATGATGATGTCTCCAATAGACTGTATCCATCTGAAAGGTACACTCACTGCTTTAGACTCTTCGACAAGGAGCGGATTAGTCTCATTTATGAACAATCCTTCTACTTTCTTCTTATCGATATCTATAACCAGATTTGTGACATTTCCTAGATAGATTCCTGCAGATGTGTAAACCTGCAATCCCATTAATTCTGAGGCTTCCTCAAGCATGCGCCATCCCAGCAGAATATTGCTTTCACTATCTTAAACTATCGCCTGGTATATAAAAAAACCATTTAATCAGGGGAGACCATACTAGGAATATGGATGAGTTAGAGGCTATCCGTGAGAAGAAACTCAAAGAGCTAATGAAAGAGGCAGAATGGCCAACAGCTCCTATCAAGACAACAGATGCTAATTTCTTGGATGTCGTGAACAGGTACGATGTCGTAGTTATTGACTGCTGGGCGCCTTGGTGCAAACCCTGCAGAGCAATGGGACCTATAATCGATGAGCTGGTTGCAGATCTGAAAGGAAAGGTTGCATTCGGCAAGCTGGATACTGATCAGAACCAGCAGACGGCTATGCGGTTTGAAATAGAATCAATTCCCACGCTTCTCGTTTACAAAGGCGGCAGGCTGGTCAATAGACTCATTGGTCTCAGGCCGAAAGATGAGATTCTTGCATACCTGCGTCCATTAATCGAGAAAAATTAGCCTATTTGTAAAAAACCAAGGACAAGTGTATAATACACACTTATCTTTTCATATTTTGATGGATTCCACAGCAGATGTAACGATTATTGGAGCAGGCCCGGCTGGACTTCAGGCAGCTATTCATGCTTCACGCAGGAAAGCAAACGTTACCCTCCTAGGGAAATTAACAGAGTCTGCGCTCTGGAAAGCAGACATTGAAAACTATTTCGGCATTAAATCTGCAACCGGGCAGGATCTTTTAAACATTGGTTTGGAACAGGTAAAGAGTTTTGGTACTTTATTTCTTGAAGAAGAAGTCACATCCCTTGAGAAAAAAGATGATAACTTTGTAGTAAATACTGACAATGGAAAATCAATTCTTTCAAAGTCAGTTGTCTTGGCAGTCGGAGTGTCCCGTAAGAAACTGGGGGTGCCCGGAGAAAAAGAATTCTTCGGCAAAGGTGTTTCATACTGTGCTTCATGCGACGCTGGATTTTATAAAAATAAGACAGTCTGTGTTGTAGGAGACGGAAGCGAAGCTGGAGAATCTGCACTTTTATTATCAGAATATGCCTCTGAAGTTTATTGGGCGTCTTCATCTAGATTTGTATCTCAATATATGTTTGATAAGATAAAACAAACTTCAATTAAGCTGGTTGATGCCAAAGTGGTGGAAATCACTGGTGAAAACAGGGTTGCAGGAATTAAATTAGAGGATGGCAGTAGCTTAGCTGCGGATGGAGTCTTTATAGCACTAGGTGCTAAAGGCTCAATGGAGCTGGCTCTTGATCTCGACATTATGCCGGACATCGACGGAAGAATTCCTGTGGATGCAGACTGCAAGACTTCACTTAATGGAGTTTATGCCTGTGGTGATGTAACCGGCAAACCATACCAGATAGCTAGAGCAGTTGGTCAGGGCTGTATTGCCGGCGACAATGCCGCTAAATTTGCACTGAGGTGAAACAACGTCTCTCGAAAGCGAACTTATGGCTGGAATTGTACGAGAAGAAGGAGGCTTCAGAAACTCTTTGAAGAAGATTCTGGAAGAAGATCTTCAGATGAGCGTTAATGAGTTTTGTTCTAAAACAGGCTTATCAACATCTACAATTTATAAACTGATGAGCGAGTCCAGGGAACCAAATCTTCGCACTGTCAGAGAAATCATACGGGCAATACGCAGGATTGAAAATAAACCGTATGGTAATTTCATTGGAGTTATTGCCGCGCGGCCTGTTTTGAATAAAATTGAAGAAAGAATAATCAAAATTGAAGGTCGTGAAATTTTAGTCAAGGAATATCCTGCAAACAGCATGGAGGATGCAATCATCGCTGCAGTTATGGCAGAACGTGACGGAGCTCTTGCGATAGTCTGCGCTCCGATCGTTGCTCCGACAATTGAAAAAATTCTTACGATACCAGTTTCAATCGTAATTCCAAGAGAAAGTATCTTAAAAGCAATTGGCAGAGCAGCGAATGAGACCTTTTAAAGAAGGTCTTTCCGCTGTTGCTCTAAGTCAGACAATATTGATTTTCTAATTGTAATAAAGTCTGAATCTCCCCTGTCTCTTGGTCTTGGCAAGTCAATCTTGTATTCTTTTACTATGTGGCCCGGTCTTGCACTTAAGATCAAAATGCGGTCTGCAAGAAATACAGACTCGTCTACAGAATGTGTGATAAATATAATCGTCTTTTTAGTCTCATCCTGAATCCTCAGCAGCTCCGTCTGCATCTGATTTCTTGTCTGAGAGTCTAACGCTCCAAATGGCTCGTCCATCAGTAGTATATGCGGATTGTTGGCAAGGGCTCTGGCAATTCCCACCCTTTGTTTCATTCCTCCTGATAACTCGGAAGGATGTGATTTTTCAAACCCGTCGAGACCAACTAAGTGTATGTACTGAGTGGCGATTTTTGCTCTTTCTTCTGGAGGGATTTTCTTAATCTCCAGTCCGAATTCTACATTTCTTTGTACAGTTCTCCAGGGAAACAATGCAAAATCCTGAAATACCATTCCGCGGTTTGGTCCGGGTCCGGTGACTTCTTCGCCGTCTACTACTATGCTGCCTGATGTTTTGTCTACTAATCCAGCTATGATTCGGAGCAGGGTGGTTTTTCCGCATCCAGATGGGCCTAGAACACACACAAGTTCTCCTTCTTTGACATCGAAACTTATATCGTTTAGAACTTGTAGGATTTCGTCGTCTTTGGGATACTCTTTGTAAATATCCCTCATGCTCAGGATTACTTCATCCCCATCCATCTTGCCACCTCATTTTCTATGAATTTTCCAAGTAATGCTGTAAGAATTCCCAAAATTCCAATCATTACCATTCCTGCGAACATGTAATCATAGAGGCCTATGTTATAACATGACTGAATTATAAATCCTAATCCGCCGCCTTTGGCGCCGATCATTTCAGCAGAAACAATACACATCCATCCGATTCCCAATCCTACTGATACTCCAGTCATCATGTGAGGTATCGTTGATGGGAAGATTACTTTTGAAAACGTCTGTAATTTACTGGCTCCGAATGTTTTAGACGCGTCAATTAAATTTTGATCGACACTCTTCACACCAAACACTACATTTGATAGTATTGGGAAAAATGCCCCGATAAAGATAGTTAAAACAGGTCCAAAGAACACCCCAAAGGCTAAGAAGAATAATGGCACCCATGCCATTGGTGGGATTGGCCTTATAATCTCTATTGCTGGTGTAAACAGCATTTCTGCACGTTTTGAGTGACCTAATAGTAACCCAAGCGGCACTGCAGTGATTAATGCAAGTATAAAACCAAATACAAATCGTTCTAGACTTGAAAACAACTGGGTAGACATTGATAGCCCGATCCCCGGAACGGTGTCAAATGACTGAATTAACGCATCAAATACCTCTGGTGGAGTCGGGAAATATGATTTATCAAAAATTATGGCAAGTGCCCACCATGTCACTAGGAGTGCAAATAGAGATATGGCAATATACCCAATTTTTGTGGCATAGCCTTTCCATTTATCTCTTTGTATTTTATTAATTGGGGTAGTCAAATATTCTTGAGCCATATTCTACACCATTAGATGCCATGTTAGCGAATCTATTTCGTTATGATTTAATTAACACTATATATAACTGATTCACAGATTATCTGTCCTTGTTCATATACTGATGTTTTACAAAACAATTCAGATTTCGTGACATTTATCATTTAATAAGTAGATAATGAGCTGCAAAATGCAGCTCATTTTACGTTAGTGTTTACTGCCATGCAGATAGTTTTACTCCATACTCATCTGCAAGATACATGAGCATCAGATGTTGAATAGATCCAGTAGATGGTTCACCAATTACTTTGCCTTTAAGTCCCTGGATTTTTTCTTCTAATGACATATTCTCATCAAACATTCCTTTTTTCACAATCAATGCAGAACCATTTGTGTTCGCGCATGCGATTATTGATACATCCAGTTCGCTTTGTTTAGCTGAGAACTGAATAACCGGGGGAGATCCTACATATGCAATATCTAATTCTCCGCCAGTAAATGCATTCATGATGTCACCGCCTGCTGCATACACCTTCTTACTTTCAGCATTAATATTCATCTGCTGTAACATACTTTTTCCATCTTCTCCAGCATCTGGGCTCATGGATACTACTAAAGCTAACTGATGAACATCTCCGCTGAGCTGTCCAACCCTCATGGTAATTTGTTCTGTCAATCCAGAATACTCATCGCCGAGCGCCTCAGCCATTACTAAAAATTCATCATTAACTATTTTGTTTATGAATTCTTTAGAATCGTTGCATCCCTTTGCATTGAGATCTTTTTCACTTATTAAACCTAAATCTATAAACTCATCAACATAGTATTCTAACCAGGTGTCAAAGCCTCTTTCGCCATCTGCGACATCATTGTTCATTTTGTATGTTAGTTCCATATGTTCCAATGATGCTATGATCTCCTCATCATTTGTTAGACCAGTGTGTTTTTTTGTAATGTCTATCAAAGTTTTATGATCGGGGCTGTTGACATCAATGGCTTCATTTATCCAATCCCATGCTTTAATCTGAGCTGCTAAAAATGCTACAATTGCATCTGGATTTTTTTGTGCAAACTTATTGTCCACTGCAATCACACAACATGGGTGGCCATCCCAAAATTCATCTGACCATACGACAACCTCCGCATTTCCACTCATCTGAGCAGCAGTAGCGTAAGGCTCCCACAACACACCACCATCTATGGTTCCTTCCTTAATGAAATCTGCTTGCTTTCCTGGTGGAACTGCTGTATATTGTATGGAATCCGAACTGTCTCCTCTTGTGAAGACATATCCAGCAACTCCGACAATTACGACTGCGATGACAACCACCACAGCAAGAACTGCTCTTTTGTCCATGCTCGGTTTGATCCAATGAGCAATATATACTTTTTTACTCTACTTGTAGAAAATATTGCCTGATTGTGTAAAATTCTTTAATACATTTTACACATGTATAGTATTTTTGAATGTGTTCTACATATTGTAAAAAAAATGCTGTTTAAAATTAAACAGTATCTCATTATAAGAAAAGCTAATATCTTTAATGCCTTTTCAACCTACGATCCAAATGTTCTCAATCATCGTAGAAAGCAACACCCCGCTTACACCATTAGATAATGTAGATGATATCGCAATAGAATTTTTAACTCATATAGGGTATCTTTCAAAAGGTTACACACCAAGAAGTGATGCTGAGGATACAAGTGACAGCATACCTTATGTTTTGTTCATGGACTGCTTTATGAAATATCCTCACAAAGCATGGACTGCCGACGAGCTTTCATATGAATTGAAAACTACGAAAGCTACAGTATATAGGCACATTAACAAACTCAAATCATTGGATCTTTTAGAGGAAGCATCTGCAGAACAGTCAGATGGTAAAATCAAGAAGGGATACAAACTTAGATTTGGAGACCTGCGCAAAGCATGGAGCTTTGTGGAAGCCAACGTCCAGATGGCTATGCAGAATTACAGAAAAACCGTAGAGCACTTCTGCGATCTGATGGCGAACAACAATACAGACTAAGTCGGTGTGTAAATTGGCTGAATACTGCAGAGATATAGTCCAGAAAATCTTAGATGGTGAGATAACAGACAAGGATCAGTTGCAGAACTATAAAATTAAAGTTAGTAAAAAATACAATTTACCAGGCGTTCCTAGAAACTCAGAGATTCTGGCAGAAGTTACAGATAAAGAGCGGCCCCTTGTGGAAGCAATACTGATCAGAAAGCCAGTCAGGACTCTGTCTGGAGTGGTTGCTGTTGCGGTAATGACTTCTCCAGCACCATGCCCTCATGGAAAATGTATATACTGCCCTGGAGGCGTGGAGAATAACTCTCCGCAATCATACACAGGTAAAGAGCCGGCAGCCAGAAGAGGTGAATATTACAATTTTGATCCATTTGATCAGGTAATAGGAAGAATGGAACAGCTGGAAGTGATCGGACATTCTACAGAAAAGATCGATCTCATCATCATGGGAGGAACATTCACCTCCAGGCCGCAGGAGTACCAGGATTGGTTCATAAAACGCTGTTTTGATGCAATGAATGGCTTTGATTCAGATACTTTGATTGAGGCGCAGAATGCCAATGAGACTGCTCCGCACCGCTGCATCGGTCTGACAATTGAAACACGTCCAGATGCAATGAATTATTCTAACATCGAGAATGCAATGGCTCTGGGAATGACCCGCGTTGAAATGGGCATTCAGATCCTTGATGATGGAATATTACGGGCTGTCAACCGCGGGCACGGGCTTCAGGAAGTCATCGATGCAACGCTAGCGGCAAAGCACAGCGGGTTAAAAGTATGTTACCACGTAATGCCAGGCTTACCGGGGTCATCACCTGAAAAAGACATAGAGTGCTTCCGCAGGATTTTTGAAGACCCGAATTTCCGTCCAGATATGCTGAAGATCTATCCTACATTAGTTGTGAAGGGCACCAAGCTCTATGACATGTGGATAAATGGGGAATATACTCCTTATTCAACAGAGGAAGCTGTAAAAGTCATTGCTAAAATGAAGGAATATGTGCCGCCGTGGGTAAGAATCCAAAGAATCCAGAGAGATATTCCTGTTCCGTTAATCGAAGCAGGTGTCATGAAGGGACATCTCAGAGAGTTAGTCAAGGCAGAAATGAAGAAAAACGGTACTTCCTGCAAATGCATAAGATGTCATGAAGTCGGGCATGTGGGAGCAACCGAAGATCAGTATTATGACTTGAAGCTTACAACCACTTCATACGAAGCATCTGGCGGAATGGAACATTTCATTGCGCTGAGGATTCCTGAAACTGACGCTCTGGCCGGCTATATACGTCTCCGTACAGGTGACGGAGATATCGCAAGCATACGCGAGCTGAAAGTCTTCGGAAAATTAGCGCCTATAGGATCTTCAGGTAAATGGCAGCACCGTGGTGCCGGTAAAGAGCTGATGCACACTGCAGAAGAAAGAGCCTTACTTGAAGGATGCTCGCTTACACGCGTCACATCTGGAGTCGGTGTAAGAAAATACTACGAATCTCTCGGTTACGAGAGAAAAGAAATGTATATGGTAAAATTGCTGCGGTGATCGCAGCAATATTTTTTTAAATTACATCGTGGACATTACTACTACGTCACGTGCAGATCTCATTTCGCTGAATGGAAGTATTAAACGTCCTTTAGCATCAGTTTTGTGAATCTTTGCATCAACATCTTCGGCTGGAACCACAAGCACATTTCTGATATCGCCGCTGACAGTATCCACAAGGAAGTTTTCAATCATACCTAATATCTGACCATCATTGGTCATAACTGTCTTTCCTTTCAGTTCACTAATGAATTTTTTCATCCCAGTTTCCCCTCATTTAGAGCTTTAGCTGGCACCCTTATTAATTTGTGTATATTTAAAGGATTATATCTGAAAATCTCATAGACCTTAGAGGTGATGAATAGTAATTATTCATTCATCTATATGCTCCAGCATCCTTCCATTCAGGGGATACTTTTTCCACTTTCTTTGAGAACTCTTCATACCACTTCATCATGCTTTTATCACACGATGGATAGACATCTTTCAAGGCCTTTTCAAAATCAGACTGCGATACTGAAGACCTTCCGCTTCTAATGGCATTAAGACCGCTTTCACGGCATAATGCTGTGATATCAGCTCCTGAGAACCATTCTGTTTTTGCTGCAAGGACTTTAAAGTCTACACCATCTAAATGCATGTTTTTGGCATTCACTTGTAATATGGCTTCCCGGTCTTTAGCATCTGGAAGCGGAACCAGCGTTAAGGAATCGAATCTCCCAGGACGTAGCAGGGCGGGATCAATGATGTCCGGCCTGTTTGTGGCTCCGATAACCATTACTCTTTCCATATCCTCAAAGCCGTCCATTGATGTAAGAAGCTGATTGACTACTCTTTCAGTTGTGCCAGAGTCATTAAGATGGCCTCTTTTAGGAGCTATGGCGTCAATTTCATCTAAAAATATGATGGAAGGGGCAATCTGTTTTGCTTTTTTGAACATCTGACGGACTGCCTTTTCTGAGTCGCCCATCCATTTGGACATGATTTCCGGTCCCTTTATCGATATGAAATTAACTTTACACTCATTCGCTACTGCTTTGGCGATCAGAGTCTTGCCGGTTCCTGGAGGCCCATAGAGCAGTATTCCTCTTGCAGGCTTGATTCCTATATTTCTATAGCAGTCAGGATTCTGAAGGGGCAGTTCTATCAGTTCTTTAAGCGTCTCTTTGACTTTTTCCAGTCCGCCTATGTCTTCCCAGCTCACTTCTGGAATTTCCACAGAAACCTCTCTCATCGCAGACGGTTCAACATCTCTGAGCGCTTCCTTGAAATCGTCGCTCGTCACCCTCATATTTGCCAGAATGCTTGAAGGAACGGGGCGGTCTAAATCGAATTCCGGAAGATATCTGCCTAAACATTTCATAGCTGCTTCTCTTGCCAGCGATGCGATGTCAGCTCCTACATAGCCGTGAGTTATTGCAGATAAATGGCCGATATCGACATCATCTGCCAGAGGCATGCCTCTCGTATGGATCTGCAAAATTTCCTTTCTGCCTCTTATTGTAGGTATGCCGATCTCAATTTCCCTATCAAACCTGCCGGGACGTCTGAGTGCAGGATCAAGCGCTGTCTCTCTGTTAGTGGCTCCTATGACTATTACCTGCCCTCTTTCTCCCAGGCCGTCCATCAAAGTCAGCATCTGTGCTACGATTCTATGTTCAGTCTCTCCTGACACAGCTTCTCTTTTAGGCGCAATTGAATCAATTTCATCTATGAATATAATAGACGGAGCGTTCTTTTCAGCTTCTTCAAATTTCTCTCTAAGCTTTTCTTCGCTTTCTCCATAAAATTTTGACATGATCTCTGGGCCGTTTATCGTGTAAAAATTAGCTCCAGATTCACTTGCGACTGCTTTGGCGATCAGCGTCTTGCCGGTTCCTGGAGGTCCATATAATAACACCCCTTTGGGAGGATCAATGCCAAGCCTGTCAAAAAGTTCAGGGTGCTTCAAAGGCAGTTCTATAATCTCTCTGACGCGTTTCAGCTCGCCTTCCAGCCCGCCTATGTCATCATAGGTTATAGACATCCCGTTGCTGGACTCAACATCAACCGATTCTGTTTTGATGATTATGTCTGTATTATTGTCGACAATTACAACCCCGCCTGGCTGCGTGCTCAGTATGATAAATGGAAGAAATCCGCCCATGAGAGCAATGTTGGGAATAACGATGGAATCTCCCTTTACCAGAGGTCTGCTCAACAGTCCCTTTTTGAAAAGCTCTTCAACTCCCTGGCCGAACTTAACTCTCTTTCCAGCCGGTATCTTCGGGGCCACAGTGATCTTTGTTGCCAGCTGCACATTAGCTTTTGACACCACAACCTTATCGCCTATAGATACGCCGGCATTTGATCTTACCATGCCGTCTATAGAAATGGTGCCTTTTCCCTCGTCATCAGGGGATGCACGGAATACTTTGGCTGCAGTTTTTCTTTTTCCAGTGATTTCTATAAAATCACCCATGTCAACGCCTAGTTTGCTTCTCGAGACGCTGTCTATTCTTGCTCTGCCTAAACCTACTTCAGATTGATGTTGTGCGCTCTCAACGCGTAACGTAATGCTTTCAGGCATTTTTGTGAGCCCCACTAATAAACAAGCATATCTGATATTAACGTAGCGTTGTCAGGCTTGTCTTTATGTTTGATAATTTCAGCACGATCGCGCACAGGGATGCATTTAGCAGACCTACTATTATCATAATTATTGACAGCATGTACGGGGTAATCGCAATTCCTGCCAGGCTCAGGAAAGCTATTGCTCCGATAAGCACCAGCACCGACAGACCCATTATCACTATGTGTGAGTGAGCGTTCACCGCCAGACCATAATACATAAAGATATTAGCCAGACCGATAAACAGCATTGCTATTGCTAAGGTTCTCATCAGAGGTGCCGTTTCATTAACTGGATACACGCCGGGAACCAGCACGTTCAATATGAATTCTGGAGCGATCACATACACTGCACATACTGTGACAGAAAGTGCAAGCATCATCATAAGAGATCTTTTTAGAATCGGGTTGGGATCTCTTCCTTCTTCATATGCTCTGGCAATTTTTGGATACATGGCTCCTACAACTGCTGTCGGAAGGAATAGTGCCACTTTTGCCAGGGTCGAAGCTGAAGTGTAATAGTTAGCCGGATCCTTGTCAAATAAAATTGCACCAAAAATAATGTCGACATTTGTAAGAATTGTGTAACACAGCATTCCTACCATTGATGGTATGGTACTTCTCCATATTTCATTGGTCTTTACAGGAGCGCCCTTGTTTAACATATGGTCCTTGACTAAAAACAAGGAGAGAATTGAGGCGAAGGCAATTCCAGCAATAACTCCGCCTATTGCGCCGGCGACACCGTATCCTGCGATGACAGCTCCGAGTCCGATTGCCAGCTTTAAAACATAATTCAGCATGCTCTGTGTACCATATTTTGTAAATTTCTGAAATCCCTGCAGTGCGCCGGATCCGACCGGTTGCAGAAGTGAGAAGAATATTGCCACTCCAATGAGGACTATGGCCGTGGTGGATGTTAATTTCAAAACACCCCTTATGGTGTCAGTACAGAGTATGAAAGATGTAATGATGCCTATGGCGGCGCCTAAACCCGCTACCAAAATAAACGTCCTGCGCATTATATATGAAATAGCGTCGTCGTTGTCCTCTGCCTTGTACTTAGATACAAATTTTACGACCACGCTCTGGACAGCGCCGGCAGGAACAGATATTATGTATAATATGGACAACAAAGTGTTTAATTCTGAGATTTGATCAGAGATGGTATTCTGCATCATGATCTGGAATAGAAAATTGCATCCGCCACCTACGATGGTTGCAATTATTAATATGAACGCCGGACCACTGATACTGTCTGAATCTAACTTTTTTAAAAAGTTACCTCTCATCAAATGCCCATCTGCCATACTACTTACCATATATACTGTTTTTTAATTTATCATAAATATCTGAACGATTTATCGAAATAGTTGGTATATCTGCTACTTAAAACCCTCTTTCCGAAAAGATATAAACCACATCAGACTACCTCAATACTATGAATATGGATCCTGAATGCGTTCCATGCCTTCTAGGACGGGTATTTTATCAGGCTAATCTGTGCAATCCTGAAAGTTCATATAGATCTATGAAAAAAGCATTAGATATGCTGTCTGCAGAATTCACAGCTGGAAAGAATTCTGCGGGTATTGCTACTAAAGTACACAGAGTAGCATACGACGAGATGGGTGTTGACGATCCATATTTTGAATTAAAGATGGAGGCATGTAATGTAGCCTTATCTATTCTTGATGAAGCAAAAGAGTTTATAGCTTCTTCAGAAAATAGTCTGGAGGCTGCAGTAAAAGTAGCTATTGCCGGAAATGTGATGGATTTTGGAGTCCAGGGACTTACAGATCCAGAGCACTTATCTAAAAATTTTAGTAAATTAGTATCACAAACGCTCGCAGTAAATGATATTAAAAAAGCAGAAAATTTTCTGGGAAAAGGTAAAAAGGTGCTGTATCTGCTGGATAACTGTGGCGAAGATGTGCTGGACATTCTGCTTGTAAAAGAACTTCAGAAAACTGGGACATATATAACTGGCGTAGTCAAGGGCGAACCGATTCTGACAGACGTAACTATGAGAGATGCAGACCGTTCCGGGATAAGCGGGGTTTTTGATAAAACGATAAGCACAGAAATGTTTGCAGTAGGGGTCTCAGTAGAAAAAATGAAAAAAGAACTGCTGGAAGAAATCGATTCTGCAGATCTTATAATCTCAAAAGGAATGGGAAATTTCGAAGCATTGTCTGATTCTTCAATTAAACCTATTCTGTATCTCTTCAGAGCCAAATGTAATCCGGTGGCCAAGGCTGCAGGAGTTTTGAAGAATGACAATGTTGCGAAACTGATCCTTTAATTCATCCCTTCCTTGGGATCATCTTTCAAGAGATTCCTGTCTATCTTTAGAATTGTTTTCACAATATGTACTGCGATTTGTATTGCATGCATCTTGGTGATTCTTGAATCAACAATTCCGCTGTCGACCATATTTATGAAATCGCCTGTAGCTACATCCACTCCTATTCCATCAGGCTGAGAGCGGAGGCGCACCATCATTTCGTATCCGTTGTATCCTGCATTATCAAGTATCTGCCGGGATATTGATTCCAGTCCTTTCACGAGAATTCCGCAGCCGATGCTCTGTGAATTTCCATCCATCATCTTTTTTTCAAGATATCTTGCTGCGTTCAGTTCAGCAACGCCTCCTCCTGGAACAACTCCCCCTTTTAATGCATAATGGAGCCCGCAGATTCCATCGATACAGGTGCGCATTCTTTCTTTAGATGTCTCAGTAGTTGCGCCTCCAATAATCAACGTAGCAGCTACGCCGCTATTTGGAGCTCTTAGAATTGTCAGATTTTTATCCTCATCTAGTTCTATACTGTCTGCTTCAAAACAGGGCGGCACGATGCCTGATACAATCTGCGACCCGTAAACCGCAGGTGTTTCCAGCGATCTTGAGAACAAAACAAGCTCTTCCATAGATAGACGTATCAATGCTATGTTTCTTGCCAAAAGTTCCATTTTAAATGTATTGTCAATATTCGGTGCGCTCGTTAACACAACATTAACTCCATTCTTAACCAGCGCATCCATCAGTATTTTTCTTTCAGTATCGTGGCGTTCGTTATCTTCGATCTGAGTTCCAGGGAGTGGAAACTCTAACGATCCTTTTATAAAGCAAACTTTTGGATTTGATATGTAATTAACTACAGAAATCTCCTGAGGTATAGCTTCTATTGCTATACCGTCTACAAACACATCATCTCCCAATCTTCTTAAAAGAAGTATTCCATGTCTCAAATCAGTTCTGTTCTGAGGGCCTAAATGATTTGCAGCCAGCATAATATGATCTGACAGCTGTCTGCCGTCCAGTTTAGATGCTGTAGCTGTTTTCAATATGTCTTTTACTTTAGGATCTTTTAGGGACTCTATCTGTATCTGTATGTTGTTCAGATATTCAGCTACAATATCCACTCCTTCATCCAATTCCGATAATATTCTTGAAGGGTGTATTCCGCATTCAGAAGTCATCCTGTAACCTTCCTTAAGCATCTCAGCCGCCATAATCACAGTAGATGTAGTCCCATCGCCGACATTCATCTCTTGCCTTTCAGCAATTTCAACCAGTAACCTGGAAACAGGATGCGACGTTTTCAAAGATACTAATACAGTATATCCGTCGTTGGTAATCACTCGGTTTCCCATTTGATCTACAAGCAGTTTATCTAGGCCTCTAGGTCCCATCGTTGTTCTAATAACATCTGCCATTCCGACAGCCGCCATAACATTGCCGGCTAGTGCATTTAAATCTCCTGAGAATTGTTTTGTCTGTCTAGTTTCCTCCGAAGCCATGCTATTATGTTTTACAGCTTCCACAATAACTAGATTGCCGTCATAAAATCTCGATAACTACTAATACCGACCCCTATGAAATTTTATTTTACATAGGTGGACGGTAATGTATGTCACTCCAACGTTTGAAACGGGAAATCCATTGATTGAGTTTATTTTCATACTCTTCAATGGTATATCAGAGGTGCCTCTGGTATCTTCCGTTGTAAGCGGAGTATTGATATTAGTTGGAGTGCTGATTGCATCTCGTCGGGCAGCCGCAATGATGGTGGCCGGTAGCTTAATTGGAGCTGGAATGGGTCTGCTCCTTGGCGTGCCATATCATCTCATAACGGCTGGTTTGCTTGGATACAACTCAGTTCTTTCAGCTATGGCATTATGGTCAGGTCCTTTTACAAAAACAAATGGCGCAACATTAGCACTTTCACTTTTTAATGCAGCAATGACTGTAATTATCTATCTTGCACTGGATAATGTTCTTGAAAACATGTTCCAGGTTGGAGGAGGTGGATACGGAGTACCCTCGTTCACACTAGGATTCTGTGTGGCAACATGGATGACTTTGCTTGCAGCAAAGTATTTTGGAATTGATATATTCCCAAGATCCCCTGCCCCCGAAGGTGCTGTCAGCGCTGAAGGACGCTACCATGATGGAGTCGCCGCAGGCGTAACAAAGTTACTGCCTGGAAGCGGCAACCCTGACAATTCAGAAGATTTTCACTGGACTGTGTGGGAATTTATTAAAGCGGCATTCACAGGTGTTGCACAGATTACATTTGTAAATAATTGGAAAACAGGTGTATTCTGGGTAGCCGGTCTGACCCTCTCATTTTCATTAGTGAGCGGAGGAATCTTTAATAATGCATACACAGCCAACTGGGATCCATTATCTCCATTGTTCCTTGCAGGTGCCATGGCATTTATAGGATCTCTTGTCGGGGCCATTTTTGCAAAACTGGTAAAATTCCCAGATTCAGAAATACGTTCAGGTCTTCATGGTTTTAATCAGGCACTTTTGATGATTGCTTTAACAGCATTTTTGCCGCTTAATCTCACAACATTCGTATATGCTCTTTTTGCGACAATCGTGTGTACCATCATCATTGTACCAGCTGTGAAAAACTTCTTTGGACGCTGGGGTCTGCCAGGTTTGACAGGACCATTTAACTTTGCAGCTTTCTTTTTCATCTGGGCAGCACCATACATTCTCAGCATTCCATTTGGGCTCGGATGGGGTAGACCATGAGTAAATGGTTCGCAGACAGAAACCCAAACTTTGCAACAATGATTGCGCTCATCGGAGCGCTTTCAGTGTTGAACAGTGTGTTAGCCATCATTTATGATGGCACTCACACTGGTGATATTGCTAAAATAATCAATTACATGCTTACGATATTCTTCGCTCTCAATTTTGCATATCGGTTTTTAACATCCACATCTCCCAGGCAGTATTTTCTGCGTGAATTTGGATGGCTTGATGTATTATGTATAATTCCATTTTATCAAATATCATGGTTGTTCAGAGGAGTTCGATCTTCCATGATTTTCTGGCACATGGGCTGGAAAAAATTGAAGTATAATCTGAGAAACGAAGGTGCAGAAGCAATATTATTTTTAGGAGTATTTATAATAATATTAATAATCGAATTTGGGTCTATTGCAGCTTACAATTTTGAATCAGCAGATCCTAACGCCAATATTCAAACTCCTACCGACGCACTATGGTGGGCTATTGTTACAATTGCAACTGTCGGATATGGTGACTTTTATCCTGTCACCTTGGGTGGAAGATTAACTGCCTCAGTGATGATGATTGCAGGAATTGGCATATTTGCAACTTTAACTGGTTATCTAGCTAACAGGTATCTCATTCCAAGTTCATCCAAAGTCGTTGTGGGAAAGGGAGGTCAGGTATCTATTTTGAATAGGCTGGAGGGAGAATCAAAAGAAGAATTTGATAAAGCGTACAAGGATTTGTCTGAACGTCTTGAAAGAATTGAAAAAAAGTTTGATTCAGAAGATCGTAAATGAGATTATTTAAATCTGTACTGCCAAATGGAAAAGCGGAGATCAGAGGAGACTTGGTAGCAGGAATAACACTTGCTACTGTAGCCATACCTCAGGCGATCGGCTATGCCAATATTGCGGGAATGCCTTTGGCTACAGGCTTATACACTTTACTAATCCCTTCTCTGCTTTTTGCTATTTTGGCATCTTCACGACATCTGTCAATAGGCGCTGACTCATCTACTGCGCTTATCCTAGCAGGAGGAGTATCTGCCGTTGCCGTTACAGGTTCAGCCGACTACATCTCACTGGCTTTGATGGTAACTTTAATTGTCGGTATACTTCTGATAATTTCGGGAATTTTGAAACTAGGGTTTATTGCAGATTTTCTTTCGGATACAGTCATGATTGCTTTCCTGACAGGAGTCGGAATAGTAATTATGGTAGAACAGATTCCTGGAATGCTGGGAATCTCCAATCTTGGAAATGGCGTTATAAATATAGTTTCTGCTGTTTTTTCTCATTTAAATTTAGTTTCAATAATATCTATAATCATTGCAGCTGCATCTCTGGCTATAATATTTCTGTCACGAAAAATATCGCAGAAAATACCAGATATGCTTATCGTTGTAATCGGATCAATCTTGGTAAGTATTTTATTTAATTTAAAATCAACAATTGATACTATTGGAAATGTAGCACAAGGTCTTCCGTCTTTGACTTTTCCTACCGCAGAATCATTTTCAATGCTCCCCCAGATGTCTCTTACCATTGCTTCTTTATTTTTAGTGGCTGTAGCTAAGAGTGCTTCGCTATCCCGCGTGTATTCTTCAAAATCACACGATTCTTTTGATGAAAACAGAGATTTAATTTCCCTTGGAATTGCAAACATTGGAGCGAGCATATCAGGTGCTTTTATCTCTAGCGGTACCTCCGGCAGAACAGAAGTAACCTATTATGCAGGCGGAAAAGGACAATTCACCCAGATCGTAATGTCTGTTGTGGTGATATTGGTTCTGCTGTTTTTGACAGCTCCACTTTCAAGTATGCCTCTGGCTGCACTATCTGCCATTGTTTTTGTAATCGGTTTTGAGATGGTGGATGTAAAAGGAATTAAGTCTATTATAAAAAAGAGCAAAGGAGAGGCGGTTGTCGGCATAGCCAGCATATTGGCTGTTGTATTTTTGGGTGTAGAAATCGGCATTGTGTTTGCTATGGTGGCTTCATTGCTGTTTCATGTAAAATCCGGATACAAGCCGAAGAACAGGCTTTTGGTCTTTAAGGATGGTAGATTATCAACGATTCCAGTATCTTCTGGAAGGCATGTGTTACCAGGTTTAGTGATCTATAGATTCAACTCATCTATGTATTATGCAAACGCTCCTACCTTACGGGATGACATCGAAGTGCTGTCAAAAGATATAAAATGGCTGTGTCTGGACATGTCTGCTGTACCAAGCATCGACATCTCTGCAGGAGATGCTCTGATGGAATCAATAAAAAACCTTAAAGAAAAAAATGTTAAAGTTGTGTTTTCAGATGTAGATCCAGACGTCTCCAGAGATCTATTGAGATTAGGAATCACTTATGAAGTGGGTCCCGAATCCTTTTTTGAGTCTCCCGGAGATGTCGTAGATGCTTATGAGGAATCTGAATACACTTAATTGCATTCATCTGGATTGTTGCACGGAGTCTCTTCAATAACAGCGTATTTACTGGAATTCGGCAGTTTAGAGATAATCATGTTTTCTACAACCATGGGATCCAGTTTTCTTGCCAGACTTATTGCCTGTTCAAGCTTGGCTTCATGGTCTGCATAAATAGTATACAGTGTTTCTCCTTCCAGTACTCTGTTTCCGCGTTTTTTATTGAGTACAACACCTGCGCCCTTATCTTTTGGAGACCCGGCAGCCCTAGCAATCTGCACCAGCTGTTTGTTTTTTATGGAGTTGACATATCCAGACATGGCAGAAACAATATCATACTGATACTTTCCAACGATTATGTCTGATGATGCTATATTTGGATTGCCTCCTTGTGCAGCCACGATTTCTCTGAATTTAGCTAATGCCTGGCCAGATTCGAGGATCTCCTTTGCTTTGGCTTCTCCGTCCTTTATGCCGCCCATTTCCAGTACCATCGCAGCCATTCCGATAGATTTTTCATAAACGCTGCTGGGATGCTTTGAACCTTCAAGGATCGTAATTGCTTCTTGGGCTTCCAGAGCAGGTCCGATTGATCTTCCAACCGGCTGTTCTCCGTACGTTATCGCACATCTTACTTCAATTCCGAGTTTTTCTCCTAGGTCCATAAAGTCTCTGGCAAATGCCTGCGCCTTTTCAATGGTCGGCACTTTAGTGCCTGCTCCGGTTGGAATGTCGATCACAAGGCAGTTCGCGCCGGCAGCTTTCTTTTTTGACATCACTGATGCAAGAAGCTGTGCATGAGGATCTATTCCGAGAGGATACTCAACTTTAATTATCGTATCGTCAGCAGGGGACAGACTCATTGATCCGCCCCATGCCAGAGTACCGCCGACTTTTTCTGCGATGGTTCTCAGTTTGTGGGCATCCATATACACATCTGCAAAAACTTCCACGATATCTGCTGTTCCCGCAGCTGAACTGATGGCTCTGGATGACGTTTTAGGTATGATGAGACCTGCAGCAGCTACAATTGGGACGACTATCAGAGTTATCTTATTTCCCGGACATCCGCCCACTGAGTGAAAATCAAAAATCGGGCCGCGGTCGAATGTGATAGTATCCCCGGTTTCGACCATTGCCATCGTGAGATCTGCAGTTTCTCTGATATTCATACCGTTTATCTCTAAGGCTACCACATACGCGGTCAGTTCAATGTTGCTGAGATTATGCTGAACAATATCGTTTACAATAGTCCTTATCTCTTCGGTAGTCAGCTCTTCGCCCCTCATCTTTTTCTTTATATATTTTACAGATTCTGGCTTAGATGTGGGGACAACATCCACAATTTCATCGCGTTCTGGTCCCAGTATTCCGTATGCTCTTCCTAGAATTCCGACTTCTCCTTGGTTTACCACAGTGTCGGTTGTCTGCAGGAGAGCAACAATCGAGTTGCGTTCATGCTTTATTCTTATCCTGTCTTGTTCTCTTACACCAAGTTCTATTGCATCATTGTCATGGAGTACGCAGGTATACTCTGCAGACTCCATATCGATGTATCTGGCCTTTAAATTCATGCAGATCCCCATTTGCTTAATGCCTGGTCAAGTTCTACGTGTGTTTTGCGATATTCGCTAGCAGGAATTTTTTCATATGCGGCATCAACAGCTTGAGAAAGTGCCATGGCGCCTTTTCTGACTCCTCCTGGATGTCCTGCAACTCCACCGCCGGCCTGAATCTGAATATTGGTTCCGGCAATCTCCACTAGTTTTTCAACTAGTCCTGGATGCATTCCTCCTGAACATACCGGAAGCACTTCTTTGTACGGTACATCCTTTCCAATGCAGGCCTGCTGGTTGGCGACATCTTCTTTTGTTGATCCAGTCATCTTTCCTACGCCGAAAGTTCCGATGTGCAGGGCATCTCCGCCGCACATTCTTACAAGCTTTGCAAAAACATTCATTGACACGCCCATATCTTTGTTTTTAGTTATAGCTCCGTGCATTGTACGGTGGACGTGAATCGGCAGTTTTATCGATGGATCTTCTCTGAGCGCCTGGACTGCAGCAAATCCGCAGGTAATCACATCTACCATGATTTCACTGGCCCCTAATTCCTGCACTCTTTCCGCTACTTCTACAATTTCATGGCCTTTTGTGGACACATTGATTGCATGAACCATTATGTGGCCGCTTTCATCCTTTACACGGTCGATAGCTTCCGCCACTGCTACTACTCTGTCTTCAATTGGACAGAATTTCTGATTTGAAAGAGTCTCGTCATCTTTGCCGTTAGTCAGCCCGCCCATTCCTGCTTCATATATGTAGTTCGCAGTTTCTTTCGGGGACAGCCCTATCTTAGGTTTGACGATGGTTCCTACAAGAGGTTTTTCAGGTCTTTTGAGAACCTCTCTTAATCCTTCTGCCCCGAATCTTGGTCCAAGAAAATCATTGAGCATGGACTTTGGGAAAAAGACATCTTCTAAGCGTACACCGTTTAAAGCGTCTAATCCAAACAGATTTCCGGAAATTACACTCAGAACCTGGGGTATTCCGCCTATATCTAAGCTAAAATCTTCTTTGGGATATGCTATTGTAGCTATGTCTCCTTCGACAGCAGTCACTCTTCCGCTGTACAGCTCAAAGATCTCTTCGTTTAGTGTAGATACTCCGGTCCACGTACCTGTAGACTGCTCAGCGGCAATTGCTGCAGCTGCATTGCTCATCTCCAGATTTGTGGCGATTTTGTATTTACATATTACATAATCATCCGGGTCTATTTCTTCTCCCAGATGCAGATATTTATTAGAATACTCCATTCTTATCCCTCCGTCTCAAAAAGACATTCATGTCCTAGTTTATTTACTATAACCTCGTAAGCTGCATATGGAGAAATCAATCCAATTTCTGTTGCAATACAGTCTATGTATTCAGCAGGTGTAGAATCAAAAACCGGGTTTCTGACTTTTACATTGGGAGGAAGGCCTGCAGCTACTTCGGTTATGTCCCTTTCCTCTATCTCTACCATTTCTCCTTCCATTGTTTTAGGTGAAAATTTGTAACTTTCAGCACACACCATGAGTGGAACTCTGGCTTCATGAGCTGCTAGCCCTATCTGCGATGTGCCTATCTTGTTTATGAGCGCGCCGTTGGAACATATCGTGTCAGCACCGACTACGGCGATGTCTATCTCTTTCATAATCCATCTGACCGCGCTGTCCACGATCAGGGTGACAGGAATCCCTGCATCAGATAGGTCTTTTACAGTCAGTAGCCCCTGCTTCCACGGCCTGGATTCAGTAGCATATGCTGAAATGTTTTTGCCCTGCTGATGAGCGGTTTTTATAACGCTCAGTGCAGCTTTGCTGTTGCAGTGGGTCAGCACAACATCTCCGTCTCTTATTCTGTTGGCTCCTATTCTGCCGATCGTCTCAACTGCTTTTTTAGAACTGGATATGAATATATCAGCATCTCTGGAAACTATCTTCTTTAAACTTTTCACATCTTCTGCATTTTTAATATTCTTTAAAGTTGCCTGCACAGCATTCCACAGAGAAACAGCAGTTGGTCGGGAATTTACCAAAGTTTCTCTGCCTTTGTTTAGAACTTCGATGAACTCAGTGAGTGATTCCCCGTTATATTCTTCAGCCAGATCTTTCAAGGCTTCAGCGGCGCTGCGGGCTATTAATCCTGCACCTCTTATTTCCATGGTCTGTATGGAATTGGCGGTCTCAATGAGCTTCATAAATATCATATCACCTCATTCACTTTTAATAGCTACCCCCAAATAACTACAGTTTAGCAAACAATTTTTAGTACGTAGCGGATAACCCTGCGGGGGTAACCGAAAATGATGGAAGCTGTGATATCCATTGCGATGCCTGAAAACTGGATTACAGATGTAGTTGAGAAATATCCTTCTGTAATAAGAGTAATTGATTCAAAGACAGGCTCATCGCAAGAGGTTAGAGATCTAGTTCAAATTGAAGTTGAAAACGAAGGAGATCTTCAGAAAGTAATAGATCAAATCCGCAACAATCCAAATATCTTCAATGTAGATATCAGTGCATTAGACAAAAGCAAAGTTTTAGCTGCATTCTCTACCTGTCACTGTGTAGTCTGCAGGCTTTTAGCAGGATCGGATTGCTTTTTAACAGGTTCCACCACTACTAAGGAAGGCCGTACACGCTGGACATTATTGGTTACCGAAAGAGAAGCGCTGCAGGAGCTCATTGCCGAACTGGCTGCATGTAATGCCGATCCGCAGCTGGTAAAGATTACTGAAATCAAGACAGAAGATGAGCTTACGATGCGCCAGGAGCAGATCACTCGCATGGCTTTTGAAAGAGGCTATTTTGATTTCCCGCGGAAAACCGATCTGAAGGAGCTGGCAGACATATTTGGCATATCCACATCTACGCTTTCGGAGATTCTCAGAAAAGGGCAGCGCCGGATTATGGCGGGGTATTTCACAGAGCACAGGCAGTACTGAGCCCTGCCTCATTTTCCTTTACGCTTTGAAGAAATTTCATAATCTCTGGAAAAAGTATTAATCATTCTCTTTTCGTTAGGTGGGATTATGGGACGCCGAATACGGTTCAGGGGTGCTAAAGCCACACCAAAAACTTTGGAAAAAGGACTTTTAGAGAAATCAAAGGCGTTAGCCGAAGATCCGCACATTATGATGCCCAAATGTGCAAGGGACTGTAGAAAGTGCGTTATTAAAAAAGCGATAAGCAAGATGGAAGTTGTTTCTGACAAAAGAGACAATGAAAAAAAACTGGCAGCTTTTTCACTCAGAGGCGATCCCATTGTACGTGCGTATGCTGCTACAATATCACTGGCAATGGATGGTAAAATTCCATATCTAGCCACTGCAAAAACTCCGGTCGGGGAAGTATCCTATGCCATGAGAGGCAATGCTGACAGAGACCTTCTCATCGGACTTCAACATTATGATCATCCACAGTTCAGGCTGATGGCGTTTTGGAAAGTTGCAGAGAAATACGGGCTTCACATTTATTCCTGCGAAGAAAATGCAGTATGCTGCCCTGACGGGCCTGCCGCGCCTGAAGAATATGTGGATGAAGTCGTTGAACTGCTGCCATATGATCTTGATGATGACTTTGCCTGCCCCCATAAAGGCGGAGAGCACTTGAACGTTCATTGGAACAGTGCAGATGTGACTATCAGTGTATGTACTTCATGTTTGAAGGAGAATAACAACACCGTTCATATTCTGGCAAGCCGTATTGCTGCTAAAGATCCTGCAGACGATTTCACGGTCAGTATTGACCGCGGCATCCAGTGTTTTTCAGAATGCGACAACTGCCTCATTAAAGAAAAAACACAGATGAACCCTGACCTGCTTGCAAGATATCTGCACGGGCAGATTTCTGACAGTGCTCTTCTTGACGCTTACCGCATAGAATGGGCAAAGACTCTTCAGGCTACAGGAAATGAGCTGTACATAGTGAACGGTTCATGTTTTGGATCGGATAAAGAAAAATTCCTTAATGCTTTGAGAGGCACAGATGCTGAAAAAGAAACTATCAGCAAATTCATATCTTCAGGAAAGCGCTGCATAATTTCTAGAAATGATCAGATTCCAAATCTGCTCTCAGATCTGTGGAAGGATTACGATGAAGAACTGCTTTCTGGAATAGCATCTGAGGAAACAGTCTCTTCAATTCTGAATGACCGGACAGACCTTGCACCTTCTCAAATGGTTGCAGAGGCTGCAAGGCTTGAAAGTTATATGAAAATTAAAAGCAGGTTGCCTACTTTTTCGAACTTAGGTCCGATGGCGGCATTTTGTGATGATATTGCCAGAATATATAAAACAGAAGGAAAAACGGCTGCTGTACGCGCACTTGAAAAGAGCAAAGGCTCAAATCACAACATGAGATCTTTGACATATGCTTTGCTTTCTGCCGCTGGAGAAGGACAATCAAAAGCCTGGCAGTTCACAAGAGAAGAAATGGATTTCGGTACATATCTCGTACCATTTGCTGAAAAAGTATTGTCAGCAGAGGGCAAAGAGTATACCAACGCGCTAAATCTCCTGCTGGAGGCATCAGGAGCAATGGAAAAAGTCACTGTTCAACAGTGATGTCCATCACCATATGGGATACTCCAGGCGAGTAAGACTTTACTTCTCTGATAAGTGAAATGGAATATTTCCTGTCACCTGCGGCATTTTTTATATTTTCCAGAGCAGCGTCAGGAAAGATTTCCAGCGGGTAAGTGTCATGATAGTGTATCACACCGCCGCTTTTTATAAGTTCAAATGCTTTTTTCAGGTGTTCATGCGTGGTATGAACATATCCCATGATTATCCTGTCGGCAATTTTACAGCCTTCCAGGTAGTTATTGTCCCCCAATATGGGATGAACTACATCTTGCACATTATTCAAAATAATATTTTCCGTCAGATAGCTGTATGAAACTGGATTTATCTCGCATGCAATCACTTTGTGTGCATTAGTATGGACAGCAAGCGGGAGGGTGAAGTATCCTATTCCTGCAAACATATCTATGATAGTTTCACCAGTACAGTCTAATGATGACATTCTCAGTTTTTCATCAATATTTCCTGATGAGAACATAAGTTTTGACACGTCTAGTTTATAATAAATTCCATTCTCAAAATGAATTGTTTCTGTATTTGAACCATATAGTATTTCCACATCAGGAATACGCTGTATTCCGCTTATGTGACCCTGTTCCCGCACAACACATTCCACGCCGAGAACCTTTGCATATGATGTGGCAATTTTGAACCGTTGATCTTCTAGTTCTTCTGGAATCTTGATGACCGCTACGCTCCCCAGTCTCTCCCATTTCTGCGGAAGAAATTTTTTGAGGGGTTCATCAATGTCCACATCTTCAGCAATGAGCTCCTGCGGAGTCTTTCTGTATTCCCTGTCTTCTGCTGATCCGTTCTCGACAGTGAATCCATACTCTGAAATAATTTCCATATCTGGCAGCTCTTTAAGCGGCAGATAAATAAAATTATCTTTTTCAAATATTTTATAATCTTTACGGATCAGTCCCATCTTGAATAATTTCTTGCGGATGTATTCCCCCTCATCTTTGGGGATCTTTGCAAGAAGCATAGCGGAAAATACGGATTGCCGTATTTCAGCTTTTAGATTTCATCTTCCCAGCAATAAAGTCTTCAAGGCGCCCGGAGCTAGTTTCATAATTGATGGAACAGCTTTCAATATGGGCTTGGCAAGTTTTGACGGATAGTCTATATCGCCGGTTGCCAGAATCTCTTTTGCTTCTGGTTTATCTAGTAATTTACCGGCTTCATCCAGTTTTTTATCGCTCATTCCTGTGAATACCTTTCTGACAATCATTCCCCTATCAAGTTCCTTACCGATTTCTGACTTCCATTTATCTTCATATGCTGACAAAAATGCTGCACTGTAATCTTCTGAATTTATTGCATCTAGTGCTGTTTCTGCAGCATATTTGGCGCATTGCATTCCAGTGTACAAACCTCCTCCTGAAAGCGGTTTGGTTTGGGCTGCTGCATCGCCGACGATCATAATATTATCTGCATATGTTGATTTGGGATATCCAATCGGTATCACGCCAGAATATGTCTGTGTGCGGTTAACTTCACCGAATCCTCTTTTTTCAATCAAGCTATCAAGATATCTGCTGGGAATACCGTTGCCTTTTGAGATTCCGACACCGACTCTGGTAAAATCTCCACAAGGCAGAATCCATGCAAAAAAGCCAGGAGCAACTTCTTTTCCTAAGTATACTTCAACAATGTCCTGGTCCGGCATTGTTACTTCCAGATCTGATTGGATTCCCCTTACAATCTCCTTTGCACATCCAAGACCGGCGCAGGTTCCGACATGTGATTTATAACCGTCAGCCCCGATGAGGAGATTTGTATTAATTTCATTTTTTTCTTCATTGGCAAGGTAGTTTACATTCAGTCTATTATCTTCTCTTTTGAAGTCTAATATTTTTGAATTTGTATTGATTACCGCACCTGCCCGTTTAGCGCTGTCGCAGCAGATATTGTCAAAACGGCACCTGTCAATCACAACAGCTTTAGCTTCATCTGTTTTAATCTCAATTACTCGTCCGCCTGGAAAGAATAACCTGAGACCTTTTATTGTATTCAAAACAGATTCTTTGGCATTTGCTAGTTCTACAACTCTTGGATGTACAAGGCCTGTGCACTGGACCGGTTTTCCTATTTCTGAATGTTCTTCCATTATCTGTACAGAGCATTCTCGTAGGTTGGATGCCAAATAGTTGCCAATTGGTCCACCGCCAGAGATTATAATCTGAGAGTCCATATGGCATTAGTAGAATATAGTGGTATAATAAAGTGTGGATAATGATGGTTGCCCATCATCAGCACGTTTATTTTTTTGCTTTAGCTTTAGGTTTTGATTTAGCAGGAGTCTTTGAAGAACTGCACTTTTCCCAATCATCCTGAAACTTCTTGATGCCGATGTCTGTTAAGGGATGATTAAACATCTTGTCCAAGACATCAAACGGTATTGTTGCAATGTCAGCGCCCATCTGTGCTGCTTCTACTACATGAATCGGATGACGGACTGAAGCAACAATCACTTCCGTTTCAAAATCATAGCAATCCAGTATGTTCATGATTTCTGCAATCAGTTTCATACCATCTTGCCCTGCATCGTCGAGTCTGCCGACGAACGGAGAGATGTAACGTGCTCCGGCTTTGCATGCCAGAAGTGCCTGGGCCGCTGAGAATATCAAAGTTACGTTTACGTTTATTCCTTCTGTAGACAGGACTTTTGTAGCTTTCATTCCCTCTTTTGTCATGGGGATCTTAATAACTATATTTTTATGAATTTTTGATAATTCTCTGCCTTCTTTTACCATTTCCTCAGCTGTGCAGCCCATAACTTCAGCGCTTATTGGGCCGTCTACAATCTTGCAGATCTCTTTAACTAATGTCTTAAAGTCTGTATTCTCTTTAGAAACAAGACTTGGGTTTGTGGTCACACCGTCAACTATGCCCCAGCTGTTTGCTTCTTTGATCTTTTCTAAGTTAGCAGTATCGATAAAAATCTTCATTATTTCTTCCTCCTGATTACTTTTTCAGATGCCTCCACTACATGTTCTTTTGTCAGTCCGTACTTTTTCATCAAAGCCTCACTTTCTCCAGACTCTCCGAAACATGCAGGAGTGCCGATTCTTTGCTGAGGCACTGGATATGTTTCACATAAAAATTCACACACGGCGCTGCCCAGGCCCCCTTCGATGGAATGTTCTTCAGCAGTAACGATGCAGCCTGTTTTTTCAACAGATTTTGCTATTGCCTCTTTGTCCAGTGGTTTAATGGTCGAAACATTTAGAACTTCTGCAGATATGCCTTGTGATTCTAGATCTTCTGCAGCTTCCAAACAAATGGCAACCATCTGTCCGCATGCTGCCAGTGTAATATCGGATCCCTCTTTTAATATAGAGGCCTTTCCCACTTCAAATGGGGTTTCCATGCTTGTTACCAGTGGCACATCTGATCTGCCCAGTCTCACATAGCATGGTCCTTTGTATTTTGCGATTGCTTTAATCGCTTTATAGGTCTCAGCTCCGTCAGCTGGAACGATAACCGTCATGTTAGGCAGAACTCTCATAATTGCAATGTCTTCCAATGCCTGATGTGTAGCCCCGTCAGGTCCTACAGTTATGCCTGCGTGTGTAGCTACAATTTTCACATCTAAATTGGAATAAGCCACAGCTTGCCTGATCTGATCCCAGCATCTGCCTGTTGCAAACGCTGCAAAAGTTGAAGCAAACACGGTTTTTCCAGCAGCTGCCAAACCCGCTGCTGTGCCGATCATATTCTGTTCGGCAATACCGCAGTTGAAAAATCTTTCTGGAAAGTTTTTTGCGAATTCTGCAGTCCTGGTGGATGATGATAAATCAGCATCAAGAACAACAACGTCCGTTCTTTCTTTTCCCACTTCTGTCAATGCATTTGCATATTCTTTTCTCTGACTTGTGTACATCCACTTCATGCGCAGTCCCCCAGTTCTTTGAGGGCAATTTTATACTCGTCTTCGTTTGGAGCTTTACCATGGAATCCAATTGCGCCTTCCATGAATGATACGCCCTTTCCTTTTATTGTATTAGCAATGATTACAGTTGGTTTTCCTGTAGTCTCTTTAGCTTTATCACAGGCTTCCAGAATTTGTCTCATGTCGTGTCCGTTAATCTCTATAAGGTTCCATCCAAAGGCCAGCCACTTGTCTGCCAAAGGCTCAAGCGACATAACCTGCTCTGTTGGGCCGTCTATCTGGAGTTTATTGCGGTCTATGAAAAGAGTGAGATTGTCTAATTTGTATTGAGCTGCTAGCATTGCAGCTTCCCAGTTCTGTCCTTCCTGCAGTTCTCCATCTCCGCATATGCAATACACTCTGGAACCTGATCTATCTAACTTTGCAGCCAGCGCAAGTCCGTTGGCCATACTAAGTCCTTGTCCCAGAGATCCTGTTGAAACTTCAACTCCGCGGGTTTTTTGTCTGCATGGGTGGCCCTGAAGGTTTGAATCAACTTTTCTTAATGTAAGCAGTTCATCAATTGGAAAGTAACCGCATTCCGCCAATGCTGCGTAGTATGAAGGAGCAGCATGCCCTTTAGACAGAACGAACTTATCCCTTTCTTCCCACTGAGGATTGCCGGGGTCATGCTTCATTATTTTAAAAAACAGTGCAGTGATCAGATCAGCCGCAGAAAGAGATCCACCAGGATGTCCTGACTTAGCTGCATAAATCATCTTGATAGCATGGCACCTAATAATTTTGGCCTTTGCCTCCAATTCTTGGATGGTCTGATCGTCGTAGAGCGTCATTCTTGTACCTCTTGGAAAGGGAATTTACAGAGGCAATGCCTGTGGGTAAATTAAATCTTTGGCGCAACTTTCTGAATATCCTCATTAAATTGCGCTAAATGATCATTCGTTTTCGATTCTGGGTGCTAACAGATAATTGACCATGCCGTTTCCTTCCGCAATTTCAAATTCTAAGCGGACAGGATAGTTCGTTCCAAGGTTAATGTCTGCAGCAGTTCCACCAGGTATTGACCTAACCATGTTTGAGAAATAGTCAAGGGGAAACATGCTTTTTACAGATTCCTGGCACTCGAGTGATATGAGCTGGTCTTTAGCTAATTTGAGATTTACGCTGTCTGTATCTCCCTCAGAGTACATTTCAAAATCATCAGGGGATGCTGAAAGTGCAATGTGGTCTGATACAGATTCTGCTGCTTTTATTCCTCTCTGAAGCTCATCCACGCCAAGACTGATCTTTGCAGGCAGTGCAACGTTGGGTACGCGGGGGTCGCTCATTCCAGCTGTGTCAACGAGGTTCATTTTTCTTACAATGTTTCCAACGCGGATTATCAGCCTGTTCTTTTCATCATTTTGGTCGATTTCAAGAATATCTCCACCGCGTGAGAGTTTCAGAACTTCCTTGATTTTATCCAAGTCTATTCCAAGCTCCATATCGTCTGCGCTGAATTCTTCAAAAGCAGTTTTTTCAACTCTCATGTCTACCATTGCCACATGTGCTGGATCTACTGCTTTGATCTCCAATCCATCTGGATCAATATTGAATTTAGCTTCATCAACAAGAGTGGATACAACATCGACAATTCCCTTAAGGGTTTCAGATTTTATCTTAGCGTGAAACATTGAATCTCCCCACATACCTTAACTTTCTATCAATTTTAAATCTTCTTAGTATTGTCTCCACTTATTTCCACATTTGCAACATGTGAGAAAAGTGGTTTCAGGTTCGTCAGACTTTCTGGTTTGTCTAAGATACCAATAAGCTTCGTTATGTCCACATTTTGGACATGGAACATTAGTTTTAGGCATGGTGCCCTCTATAGAATCGACTACTGGGCAGTCTTCCACGTCTGTTTTTTTCTTTTGTATCGTAATCTTTTCCCCGCCTTGAACAGGTTCTTTGTTTCCACATCTGCATGTGACAAATCCATCTATTGCCTGGGTAGGGAAGAGCAATGATCCGCATTTACTACAGAACATAATCTCGCCTGGTGTTGGTGATATGTAGAGAGGTATTAAAGTTTGTTTTGCAAAATCCTGCATTTACTGCAGAATCATCAAGCACAACAGTTCAAAACCTTTCTTTGTTTTTACCTTTAACATATCATATATATACACTTTTAGATATGACATCAACTTAAAATACTGATATGGGTTAATGCGCACGGATCAAAACAAATCGTGAATCTTTCTTCTCAATATGGAAAGATCCGAGGATAAACTGCGAATATTGTCTAAAACTGCGTTAAATCTGCAGATGATAATTATTGTAACCCTCGTCACTTTAAAGGTCACTAACTAAAATCACTATAATTCAGAGGTAAAAAGATGAAACTTAAATTTCTTGGAGGCGTAGAAGAAGTCGGGAGACTGGGTATGCTTCTTCATGAAGACAACGTCAATCTCTTGTTTGATTATGGAATGGCCGCGGACAAGCCTCCTACATATCCACTGCCAGCCCCAAAGCCAGATATGGTATTTTTAACTCACAGTCATCTGGATCACTGCGGCATGCTTCCATGGATAGCAAAAAATTATGGAACTGAAGTGATAGCAACACCCCCGACCGTTAAAGTCACAGAACTTCTGGTGCGGGATTCTATAAAGATTGCACAAGCTGAGGGATATCCAGAAGTTTACAATGAAAATGATATTGATGAGCTGATGAACAACTTTACAACAATGAGCTATACTGAAGTGATGGACATCGGACCATTGGAGGTCTCTCCGTTTCCAGCTGGACACATTCCAGGTGCAGCAATGTATGAAATTTACGGTGACTCCACTACGGTATTTACCGGTGACATACACACATGCAACATGCGTCTGGTCAAAGGAGCTAAGCCGGTTAAGTGCGACAATCTGATAATTGAAGGCACATACTCCGGCAGAAACCATCCAGACAGAAAGAAGACTGAAAGAGAACTCATTGAAAGTGTAAAGGAAACTGTGGAAAACGGCGGAAAAGCCATAATCCCCTGTTTTGCCGTCGGAAGAACCCAAGAAGTAATGATGATTCTTAAGAATCTTAAATATAATATGTGGGTAGACGGAATGGGAAGATCAATCTCTAAGATCTACAAGACTTTTCCTGGATATGTCCGATCCGAACACGACTTGAAAGAATCCAGGCGTCGTTTTTCCGAAGTCACATACTCCAGAGACAGAAAAACCGCAAGAGCCGAAGCTCAGGTTATTGTGGCTACAGGCGGTATGTTAGACGGGGGCCCTGTTCAAACATACATCAACGATGTAAAAAACGATCCGCATAGTTCAATTCTTTTAACTGGTTTCCAGGTAGAGAACTCAAACGGGTACAATCTTCTCAATGACCGCACAATGACTGTTCAATTAGCCAGAGATCAGCCGGAGCAGACTATCAAAGTTAAATGCGGCCTGAAAAAGTTCGATCTCAGTGCGCACGCAGGCCAAGATGATTTAGTCAAATTTGTAGAAGGCTGCGACCCGGAAAATGTAGTCATTATGCACTCTGACGATCGTGAACCATTTGCTAAAGAACTGAGGGACCGCAATTTCAATGTAATTCTTCCAAAGACCAACGAGGAGTTCGAACTTTGATGAGTAATATTGAAACATATATATTGGAAGACCTGGGCTTTGGAGATATAACTTCAAATGCATTGATTGACGGCGGTTTAGCAGGAACTGCGGCAGTCATTGCAAATGAGCCCTGTGTTGTAGCCGGTATATATGAAGCAGAAGAAGTTTTTCATTACTTCAACCTCAAAACAAATGCTTTGGTTTCTGATGGTGAAAGCGTTGTCAAAGGCGACACCATTCTTGAAATAAGTGGCTCACTGAAATCTATCCTTTCTGCGGAAAGAACCGCTCTTAATTTCCTGATGAGAATGTCCGGCATCGCCACCGTTACAAGCAACCTCTCATCAAAACTCTCGCATGCAAAAATAGCTGCAACTAGGAAAACTACTCCTGGATTCAGAGTATTTGAAAAAAAAGCGGTTGTTCTGGGTGGTGGAGATCCCCACAGGTTTTGTCTGGACGATCTGATCCTTATAAAAGACAATCACATCGCTGTTCTCGGGGGAGTCGCTAAAGCTGTAACCAGAGCAAAAAAATATTCTTTTACTAAAAAGGTAGAAGTCGAAGTTGAATCCATTGAAGATTCAGAAATTGCGGTGAATGCTGGTGCAGATATTATTCTGTTAGACAACATGTCTCCTGAAGATGCTGCAAAATGTTACCGTCTGATTAAGTCTTTAAATCCTTCTATCTGCGTAGAGGTATCTGGAACAATTACGCCGGAGACAGCACCGCTGTATGATGCATGCGCCGACGTCATATCATTAGGATGGATTACTCATTCTGTGAGATCAATCCAATTCTCTCTCGATATCTGTTGAGCAGCATAGTCGCCGGTTCAAATCCGGTCGTGCCCACTATTTCGCGGATTAAACTAGGGAATTGATTATTTACTTTATGTGCGATCAATCTACTATGGATATTGAAAAGGAAAAGTGCCAGTTTTGTGGCGCTCCTGCTAAGTATTTTCAGTTTGCAGCTTTTATCTGTGACAGCGATGAATGTATGGAAAAGGCAATGACTGAAAGAGGTGGACCCGCCGGGCATAAAAAGAGAAAAATAGAGATGATGCAGCAAGAATCATCCAAACAGTGATTGCATGAAGATCATCGGATTTATTGAGACATCTTTGTTAGACTGGGACGGCCATATCGTGGCTTCAATCTATCTGCCGGGATGTAATTTCCGCTGCCCATATTGTCATAACAAGAATGTCGTTTTAAATCCGGACTCATTCGATGAAGTTCCAATAGAATACATAGAATCGTATATCTCTGAAAATAAAGATTTTCTTGATGGTATTGTAGTGAGCGGGGGAGAACCAACAACTCACAGCGATCTGGCAGATCTTTTGAGAGAAATAAAAGATTTTGGTCTAAAGGTCAAGCTTGACACGAACGGGACAAACCCTGATGTGCTTGAACGTTTAATTTCTGAAAATTTAATAGACTATATTGCAATGGACGTCAAAGCTCCGCTCAACAAGAAATACTCTGATACTGCAGGCGTGGATGTTAACTTAGACAATATAAGGCGCTCAATAGATATCATCCAGTCATCTGGGATTGATTATGAATTCCGCACTACTATAGTTCCGATATTTTTGTCTGAAGATGATGTTCATTCTATAATTTCAGAATTATCTGGTTCAAAGAAATATGCTTTACAGCAGTTTAGGCCAGATTATACTTTGGATCCTGCACTTTCTGAGCTGAAGCCGTACTCATCTGAGGTAATTATGAGCCTTGCTGATGTTGCACAGAAAACCATCAAAACAGTTACAATACGAGGCGATGTGTAAGACCTAGCAAAAAAGTATTTATTGGGGCGCTCTCTTAACCTCTCTTTAACAGGGTGCGTAGCTTAGTCTGGTGGAGCGTCAGGCTCATAACCCGATGGTCGCCGGTTCAAATCCGGTCGTGCCCACTTTTATTTTATCTTTGTTATATACTATTCCTTCTTGTTTGATGACAATATAATCAGAGATACATTTATGATCAATCACTATTTTTGTTCGATACTCATCAACTTGTGAATCAATATCAGATATTGCAGCATCGTGATTATTGTTCAAATCTGCATAATATTTACAACGATTCAAAGAGATATGCTCATCTTACTTTTTATATTCCTGCATACCTCCCGTAGTTATCTATTAGATGGAATAATTATTGGCTTTTCATATCTTTCTTGAATCCATATATGTATTCGTTACATATTGACTTCATAGTTTCCATATAATCTTTATAATATTCATCGAATACTCCAATGGTATAATACCCTGCATTTACCGCCGTGGTTGCAGCATATGGAGCATCTTCAAAAATTACAGTTCCAGACGGTTCAGACCCAAAGTATTCAGCTGCCAGGTTATACGCATCAGGAAATTGTTTATTTTTACCAACTTTTTCACAGCTTATTACAAAATCGAATAAATCAATCATTCCGTTTTGTGTTAAACATGCATTAGCTAGTCTTTCTGCTGTGGCTGTAACCACGCATGTTGAAACATTATTCGAGTGAAGTTCTTTTATATAGTCAACTACGCCGGGTTTTGGTGAAAATCCACGGTAGTACTTTTTTTCCATAATCTTATAAAATTCAGACCTCACTTCATCTGTTGTGCTTTTTATGCCAAACTTATCGATGAAATATTGAGATGATTCAATGAGAGTCATATTCAATATGGTTTCTGCTAGATTTTCTGGAGGCTGAATACCTTTAGAAATCAAGTATTCATTCCATAAATTCTTCCACGCTGGCATGGAATCAATTATTGTACCATCCATGTCAAAAATTACGAATTTGTATGGTACACGCATATCTCCTTTCATATATTCTCATCAACTATCTTTTTGAGCTTATAGGTTGCCTCAGCAACATCTTCTTTTCCAAATATTGCAGATATTACAGCTACGCCAGCAACACCGATGCCTTTCAGTTTTGGTATGTTTTCTTCATTGATTCCGCCAATGGCTACAACAGGAATTGAAACAGAACTGCAGATCTCCTGCACATATTTTAACGAAAGCACTTTAGATTCGCCTTTTGTTGGAGAGAGCTGGATGGATCCGACTCCGATGTAATCAGCCCCTGCTTTTTCTGCAGCAATCGCCAGTTCTACAGAATTAGCAGATATCCCCAGAATCATATCGTCGCCAATCATTGATCTTACATCTTTATTCACGATGTCTTTCTGTCCTACATGAACACCGTCAGCGCCGCTGGCCAGTGCGACTTCAACATTATCATCGACAATAAACGGAACGTTATACTTATTGCATATTTTCCTGAGTTCGATTGATTTGGAAAGGTATTCTTCATAGCTGATATTCTTCTCTCTGATCTGCAGACAGGTGACGCCGGCTTTCAGTGCTTTTTCTACTTCTTCAGACATTGACCGGTTTCCGATCCAGCTGCGGTCCGTAACTGCATATAATCTCAGAAGTTCTTTAGTAAATTTCAACTTTCATTCTCTCCTTAATCATCTTGCCGTTTATTTTACTGACGTAGTCTATCAGGTAATTTCTGAACGATGAGGTTCCAGCGTCTGTATCGATCATTTTTTGATATGCACATTCTCCGCAGATTCCCATAACGCATACTGCTGCCGCGGCAGATTCAAGAATTCTGTCTGGATTTGCAGCACAGTATGCACATATGAGTGTTGTCAGCATACAGCCGCTTCCAGTGATCTGTGTCATTATTGGATGTCCGTTTTTGATAATATATGCTTTTTGAGAATCAGCTATGACATCTATCTTTCCTGATATTGCAATAACCGAGCCGGTCTTTTCACTCAGTGCTTTAGCCATCTTTACAATTTCTGGAAGATTGTCTTCAGTAACTTTGTCCGCATCACTCGCATCCACGCCCTTAGTCGTAACGCTTCCGAATGCTAGTGACTTAATTTCAGAAATATTTCCGCGGATGACTGAAAACTTTACCTTTTGTAAAAATTCCTCGCACAACTCATTACGAAGTCTGCTTGCACCAGCAGCTACAGGATCAAAGACAGTCGGTATCCCGATTTCATTGGCTTTCTTTGTTGAAAGAAGCATTGCCCGGTCATCTTCAATAGATCCTAAATTGATTACAAGGCCCTGGCTTATTGAAACAATGTCTTCTACTTCTCTGATGTCGTATGCCATGCAGGGTGATGCACCCGCTGCAAGCAGAATATTGGCGCAATCATTCACTGTGACAAAGTTAGTAATAACATTGATCAGGGGAGATTTTACCCTTACATTTTCTATGATGTCTAAAAACATTAACTCCCTCTTTTGTCTTTATGTGCAGATATTTCTTTCACAGCTGTATTGACTCAGATGATGCTAAATATCTCATTTTAGAGTCAACAGATTGTTGCATATGATCAGCTGTGTTTATTCGAAATACAGATTAATTTTGCTATAAATCTATAGTTAATATACATTTGCATTCTTATATCCGTGAGAATCTGCGAAATTCATAAATTAAATTAATGTTTGATACGTATAAAAATTAAATTTAAGTATGATAAATCAAGTAATTTAAAATTCTAAATTATTCATGCCTAATTAATAAGCGTCTGCATTTTGTATGACAATTGTCTGACAATATTTTGTAAGCATCTCTCAAAATACGTATTTATTTATCGTATGCAATAGTTGTAATCATTATTTTAAAGTCGTTTTCATGTATGCCAGAGTTTAAAATATAAGATTTATATTTTTTGATAATCGTGGCAGACAATCAGCAGACCAGTGGTAATTATTTAATATAGCCGTTGCGTTGCAGTACTAGGGATGCACATGAGATCATTAATCGACGAGGCACTTTCTAGAGGGACATCACCCAATCCGCAACAGGCCCCTCCTGTATATGCTGCACAGGATCAAAGCTACGTTCAGCCGCAACCACAGCAGACTTCTGCTATAGATGACGAACTATCACGATTCTTAGATCAGCTCAAAACAAACATCAAGATTGTAGGATGTGGCGGAGGTGGCACAAATACAATTGGCCGCATTGTTGAAGAAGGCATAACTGGTGCTGAATTATATGCTGCCAATACTGATGCCCAGCATCTTTTAGCTATAAATGCGCCTAATAAAATTCTCTTAGGGCGCAGATGCACAAGGGGATTAGGAGCAGGTGCCTTGCCAAGAGTGGGTGAAGAAGCAGCGGCGGAAGCTGATGATGAATTAAGAAGAAGCCTGATGGATGCCCACATCGTGTTTGTAACAGCAGGTATGGGCGGCGGAACCGGAACAGGATCAGCTCCGTATGTGGCAAAGCTTGCCAAGAATATGGGTGCATTGACCATCGCCGTTACTACAATGCCGTTTGAAGGCGAAGGGCGCATGAGAATGGAAAACGCCATCTGGGGCTTAGACCGCTTGAGAGAATCAGCCGATACAGTAATCGTAATTCCCAATGATAAACTTCTGAAAGTCTGTCCTAATCTTTCAATAAGTATGGCATTCAAGGTCGCCGATGAGCTTTTGATGAGAGCCATAAAAGGAATCACAGAAATAATTACTAAGCCCGGACTTGTAAATCTGGACTTTAATGATATCAAAACAATCATGAAGGGTGCGGGTGTAGCTCTGATCGGACTTGGCGAATCCGAAGAAGATTCAGACGATCGTGCTGCCGAAGCTATTGAAGATGCGTTGAATTCACCTTTGCTTGAAGTAGACATTTCTGACGCTACTGGAGTGCTGATTAATGTTGTAGGCGGTACAAACATGACATTAATGGAAGCCGAAAAAGTTGCATCTACGATTCAATCACGCGTATCTCCGAATGCCCGTATCATATGGGGTGCTGCAGTTGATCCAACGCTCTCAAATAAAATGCGTGTTATGCTGATAATTACTGGTGTTAAATCCGAGCAGATATTCGATAAAAAACCCGTTGATGATGAATATCTCGATGGAATTCCAACTGTCAGATAAATCTCTCACATGTGCACTCATGGCATCATAGCTAAATATGTCATTACAGATGACTTAAAAACCCGACAAGACATTAGGAGGTGCGGATTTCAGAATCAAGAAATCCAAACTTCATCCTACAATCCTGTCAGACGATGACGGACTGCAGCCAAACCGTCGCAGAGGTATCACAATGAAATCATTCATAAACGATGCAATTTCCCGTGCGAGCATGCAAGCCACGGACCCTTCACAAATCCCAGAAAGCGCATCTGGGGGCAGACAATTCTCAGCAGATGATCGGCTTTTATTAGAAGTATTAGAGTCTCTTAAAACAAATATTAAGATCATAGGGTGCGGTGGTGGAGGAACAAACACCATTGACCGTCTTTCTGAGATAGGTGTTACCGGAGCAGAAATCTATGCTGCCAATACTGATGCCCAGCATCTTCTTGCAATTCACTCTCCAAATAAGTTGCTCTTGGGGAGAAGGATCACAAGAGGATTGGGAGCCGGTGCACTTCCCCGTGTCGGAGAAGATGCAGCTAGAGAAGCTGAGTTAGAGCTTCGCGGAGCTTTAGACCGTTCAGACATCGTGTTTGTAACAGCAGGTATGGGCGGCGGAACCGGAACAGGATCAGCTCCGTATGTGGCAAAGCTTGCCAAAGATATGGGAGCTTTAACTGTGGCTGTAGTAACATACCCTTTCAAAGCTGAAGGAAACATAAGAGCAGAAAATGCTGAGTGGGGTTTAGACCGCTTAAGGGATGCCGCTGATACCGTAATCGTCATTCCCAACGACAAACTTCTGGAGATCTGTCCAAGGCTGGCTATCAATGAGGCCTTTAAAGTGGCAGATGAAGTGCTTGTCCGGGCAATCAAAGGAATAACAGAATTGATTACTAAGCCTGGACTTGTAAATCTGGACTTTAATGATGTCAAAACAATCATGAAGGGTGCAGGAGTCGCAATGATCGGACTGGGAGAAAGCGACAGTGATAAGAACCGTGTTGAAGAAGCAATTGACGCTGCCATCAACTCTCCGTTGATTGACGTAGATATCTCTGAAGCTACTGGAGTTCTTGTAAACATCACTGGCGGAAACAATATGTCAATCTCAGAGGCAGAAAGAGTAGCGTCTGTAATTCAATCACGCGTATCTCCGAATGCCCGTATCATATGGGGCGCTGCAGTCGATCCAGATCTAGGTGATGCAGTCAGGGTGATGGTAGTTATAACCGGAGTGAGATCCAATAACATTCTAGGTCCTGACAGCAGCAGAGTTAAAACAACTACTGAAGATATAGATTTCATTGACTGATATTTGTATGTTCAAGAGGAAAGAATAAAATAGCCGTAGGGATTGACACAGTCGAGTGTCCTTCATCGGACAATATATACTCATTTCTCTGCTTGTTGTAGTAAGATTCAAAAAGCGGAGACGTCTGTAACCCTTACTAGGACGGTTTAATGAAAAACGAGAGCGTGCCGAAATGAATGTAGTCGAGAAATCTTGGGAAGTTCAGAAGAACGTCGAAGAACGAGCCAAAAACATCGGTAAAGGAAAGTATGGCAGAGTATTGAAGATGGCTCGTAAACCATCACATGACGAATACTTGGGTGTTGTTAAGATCACTGCATTAGGGATAGCTCTTATTGGTGGAGTTGGATTCGTAATATACTGGCTTATGAACTACCTGCCAGGATACTTCTAAAATTCGGGGTAAAATAATGTTTCAAGATCCTCAAGATGCCGCTTCTGAGAGTAGTAGCGGTATGCTCTCTCTCATTTTTGATGAAACTGAGTTTAAGGTGCCCGCTTCGGGTGTTGTAAACACATCTTTTCAGATTAAGGGTTCAGATTCTTCTAAGAAAAAAGTTAGATTAAGCATAGCTTTAGATCTTATTCCAGATGATGCTGCAGAATGGAACGTGAGATTATTTGATGCAACAGGGGCTTCCCTTTATGACAATCAAAGCTCTCAGTCTTCATCCGATTTTGATATATCTATTGAAGGTTCCAGTGCAAAAATCATCAAAATGGATATTTACGCTCCAGTCGGAGCATCTCTGCACGACAGGCTTTCCATAGGAATAAATGCAAGCCTTGTTGATATTCCGAGTGAATATGCTTCAATTCAGTTTGTAGCAGAAGCCAGACAGTCAATAATGGCGCTTAAAACTTCAATCGGTCATGAAAAAGATGTCGCAGACGGCATCGCAAGCCGTGCTAAGGCCGGCAAATCAGATATTTCTGCGATACTCGCCCCTACTAATCTCAGAGGATACGTTCTCATAGAAGGTATGAATACTGATAAGATGAGAGAAGTCGTCAGAGGTGTTAGGAAAGCTCACAGCTTTGTTGAAGGGGAAATGAACTTTGATGAAATCGATCACTATCTAGCACCAAAGCCGCTTGTTTCTGGTATAGTCGAGGGCGATGTTGTTGAGTTAGTCGCTGGTCCTTTCAAGGGCGAAAAGGCTAGAGTTCAGCAGATTGATGAAGCTAAAGAAGAGATTACAGTCGAATTGTTCGAAGCAATGGTTCCTATCCCAGTTACTGTGAGAGGAGACCATGTAAGAGTTCTTGAAAAAGAAAGGTGATAATATGGCAGATACTGTTGAAGTATTAGTTGAAGGCGGAAAAGCCACTCCCGGTCAGCCACTTGGTCCAGCACTTGGACCCCTTGGTGTTAACATTCCTCAGATCGTTGGAGCAATAAACGAGAAGACAAAAGCATTCGATGGAATGAAAGTCCCTGTTAAAATTATAATTGACAAGGATAAAAACTTTGAAATCAAGGTAGGAACACCTCCAACATCTTCATTGGTTACAAAAGAACTGGGCATTGAAAAAGGCTCTGGATCTACAAAGGCCGATAAGGTCGGAGATCTCAAAATTGAGCAGGTTGTAAAAATCGCTCAGATGAAAGGCGACTCTCTTATGGGAAAAGATGTCAAAATGCGCTCCCTGGAAGTCATCGGAACCTGTGATTCCATGGGAGTCACAATTGATGGAAAAGAGCCAAGGGCTATCCGCAAAGATATCCTCGACGGCGCTTACGATCAAGCATTTGTTGAATAAACATGTCCCTCTGGGACATCCCTTCATTTTTTAATTTTAAGCATCTAGGGAGACTTTCATGCCACTTTCTAGAGACTCTGTTTTAAAAGCCGTTTTGAATTCTTATAAAAATTATTTTGACATTGAATATACTACGGGTCACGGGTCTTTGGTTGCAAAGGCAAAGTTTCATTCCAGAACAGAGAAGTTTGTTCTGACAAAGTCTGTCAAGATGTGGGGAGTAGAAACAAACGATTATGTTTACATATTTTCTACACCTTTTCTGAATTCTGAGGAATTTATTAACTGCAAAGAAAAATCGATTAAAGACGGTTTACTGCAGATACAACCTCACAGCGAGCATATGTGCTCATACATTACAGCCGTCATTCTGACTGATGAGATGGATCAGACTATCATACCAGACATCAAAGCTTGCAAGTTTTCTAAAAACTTCCTCTTAACTTTTCATGGATGGGCCATTTTAAGATTATTGGTGGTAGATATTAATACATCTACAGTAATTTCCAACCGAGCTGGAAAAGAACTAATCCATTTCCTTTCTTCATGCCTGAAAGAGGTCAGCTAACATGAACTCTGCATATATCCTGATCATCGGAATCATCGTTTTGTTCATTGGATATATTTTATATGGAGGATGGTTGGCTAAAAAATGGGGAGTCGACAACAATCATGAGACTCCTGCACATACTCAGCAGGATGGAGTTGATTATGTACCATCCAAAGCTCCGGTTTTACTGGGACATCACTTTGCATCAATTGCCGGTGCGGGGCCTATAAATGGTCCAATCCAGGCTGCAATCTTTGGATGGTTGCCGGTGTTCTTGTGGATTGTAATCGGCGGAATATTTTTCGGAGCTGTTCAAGATTTTTCATCAATCCTGGCGTCTATTCGTCACAAGGGCCGCTCTATTGGATATGTGATTTCTGAACATATCGGTCCCCGGGCCAAAAAGCTCTTTTTCATTTTTGCATATCTGACTCTTCTTCTTGTAGTGGCTGCTTTTGCTTCAATAGTAATCGACACATTTGATGGATTTACAATCACTGATGGTATTACAACTACAGTAGCAGCCAATGGCTCTACTGCCATGGCTTCAATGCTTTTCATATTCGTATCGATTGTATTCGGAATATTCCTCTACCGTTACAAGACAAATCTTCTGATAACTACAATCTTCGGTATTATTGCTATAGTGGCATGCATTGCTGTCGGACTTTATTATCCATTATACCTGAACAGCACAGTGTGGACTGTAATCATCTTCGTTTATGTTTTCATAGCTTCAGTAGCACCTGTCTGGATATTGCTACAGCCCAGGGACTATCTGAACTCATTTTTGCTGTATGGGATGATGGGTGCTGCCATAATCGGAATATTGTTCACAGGAACACAGGTGACGCTGCCTGCTTACACTGGTTTCGGCGGTATCAATGGAACAAGTCAACTGTTTCCAATGCTGTTCATCACTGTGGCCTGCGGAGCAATCTCCGGGTTCCACAGCCTCGTAGGGTCTGGAACGACATCAAAGCAGCTTGATCATGAAAAGGATGCCAAGCTGATAGGATACGGCGGAATGCTTATTGAATGTGTTCTTGCAATCATTGCACTTATTGCAGTAGGAACTCTGTTTGCTCAGGGCTCTATGCCGTCTGGTACTCCTACACAGGTATTTGCTACAGGTATCGCCAAGATGGTCGCCGCCATGGGCATTCCTCAATATTATGATGTAGCATACATCGTTCTAATTCTTGCAATATCCGCATTTGCATTAACTTCTCTGGATACTGCTACAAGACTTGCAAGATACATGTTCCAGGAGTTTTTCTCTGATGATGGCATTCCATCTAAAGCTAGAAAACTGCTCACAAATCCATACTTTTCTACGCTTATAACCGTTGGACTCGGTGCGCTTCTTGCTACTGGTGGATATGAAAATATATGGCCGTTATTCGGATCTGCCAATCAGCTTCTGGCGGTGTTAGCTTTGATGGCAGTAGCTGCCTGGATGGTACACGAGGGAAAATCAAACAAAATGTTCATCATACCCATGGCATTTATGCTGGTAGCCTCCATCTCAGCCTTATGCATAACTTTCTACAACAATGTGATGAAGCTGTTTGTTTTAGGAACTGGAACATTTATTGCAGAAGGTCTGCAGCTGATTTTAATCGTGATCTTAATCATCTTCTCAATAATCCTTGTCATTGACGGAATCAACGCATTGAAGTCGCACAAACAGAAAAACCGCAAAGGAAAAGCGGATATTGGCGACAATTTGTAATTGATAAATATCATATACTCGACAGACTATGAGGCGACCAAAGCAAGGGTAGTCAAGCTTGGCCAACGGCGCGGGACTTAAGATCCCGTCCTTAGCGGTTCATGGGTTCAAATCCCATCCCTTGCACCACTCTTTTCATTTTTGGTATACCGCTTTTTCTTTGAATCTCTACAGTTTTATCTATAATGCTTTAGCAATCTGCTGTCGAGATCGATAAATCAATCTGGCAGTGATTCTAATTGAACAGATTATTAATTCAGCGCTCTCTTTTCTGGTATCGTATTACTAAGACTCATATAGAAGTAGGATAATACATCCGTGTAAATTATTCCAAGTGTGTATCATGCTACCGTTGTATCTTGACCTGAAATCTAAAAAAGTTACAGTTTTTGGTGGGGGGGCTGTAGGGTATAGAAAAGCTTCGTATTTTGGAGAAGAAGCGGATGTGACTGTGGTTAGTAAAGAATTCATCGAGGACTTTTCAAATTCTCCATTTGAGTTGATCAGTGCGGATATATTTGATGTAGCAGACGAATGGATCGCGAAATCTGACCTTGTGGTTGCTGCGGCTGATCCATGTGTCAATGATTTTGTATCTCAAAGATCTGAATTGGCGGGGAAACCCTACAACCGGTCAGACTCTCCCGGATCCTTTTTGATACCGTCTCTTGTTAAAAGAGACAATTTTTCTGTGGCAATTTCTACATATGGAAACAGTCCGGCCATGTCCAGATATCTTAAGGTCTGGCTAGATCAGTATCTGGATGAAAAATATGATAAAATGATTGAGTTCCAGCGGCAGCTTAGAGACGAATTAAAAAAGACTATTCCGGACCAGAAAGAGAGAGAAAAGATACTGAGAGAGGTTCTTGAAGACCCTACAGCATGGACTTCCGGAAGTTTCGGCATCGAGACTGTGATAAGCGCCCACATAACGCACAAACAGACAGAGATGTCTACCATAGACAATCTGGGTAAGACAGATACGCAGACTCTTCTTGATGCCGTCTGCAATTTAGACGGGGTCAGCGGGGCAGTCGTTCTCAAGACCTGCAACAGGATTGAAGCATACATCTCCAGCTACGACCCCAAGGCTTCAAGGAAAGGCCTGGAAAATCTTGTAAATTCATATATTCCGTTTGGTACAGGCAGCGATCTGGTGCAGTATCTCACTGGGAAAGATTCAGTAAAACATCTTATCAGGGTTTCATGCGGTCTTGAGTCGATGATAATCGGAGAAGATCAGATCCTCGGACAGGTCAAGGATGCATATGATCTGGCAGAGTCACAGGGAATTGTCGGTCCGGTATTGTCGGTTATCTTCAGGCAGGCCATCTCTGCTGGTAAAAAGGTAAGGACTGAAACAAAAGTCAATAAAGGATCAGTTTCAGTCGGCTCAGCTGCAGTTGAACTGGCGGAAGTTAAGTTTGGAGATCTGTCTGACAAAACAATCCTTATCGTAGGTGCCGGAGAAACTGCTTCATTGATTGCAAAACATCTGCTGGGTAAGAATCCAAAAACTGTTTTCGTCTCCAACCGTACATATTCCCATGCAGTAGAGCTGGCATTTACATTAAATGGAATGGCTGTCAGATTTGACAATCTTTCTGAATATCTAAAAGATGCAGACGTAGTCTTGTGTGCTACTGCGGCAGCACACAACGTCCTCAAGAAAGAGCATTTCATCAAGGCAATGGAGTCCAGAACTGATAGAACAATGATGGTAATCGATGTCAGTTTTCCTAGAAACGTGGATCCTGAAGCTGCCATGGTCCCCGGCGTGGAGCTTTATGACATAGACGGTCTCAGAGAGCTTGCCGAGGGAAATATCATGAAGAGACGGGCTGAGATTAAGAATGCCGAATTGATTATAGATGAAGAATTATCTCTTTTGGATTCTAAGATTCGTGAAATGAAAGCTGATGATCTGCTTGGAAAATTGTACACTAAATTTGACTCTTTAAAGCATAGGGAACTTAAGAAAGCTAAGTGTAAATTAAAGTCTGGCAGTAAAGATCCGGATGAAATCTTAGAAGACTTCTGCGACTCACTTTCTAATAAATTCCTTGCAGATATCACCTGCAGTCTGAAAGAAGCTTCTAGAAATGGAAATTTTGAAATGCTGGATATTGTCAGCGATATATTTTGTTTGAGAGGTGATGAACATTCTACCAGAAAACCGTCTTCGAAGGCTGCGGATTAATCCTACGATCAGATCATTAGTCCGGGAAACATCCTACTGTCTGTCTGATTTAATCTACCCTATATTTGTTGATGAGAATATAACCAAGCCAAGAGAAATTGCGTCAATGCCTGGGGTTATAGCATATCCTCTCAACATGATCGCAGATGAAGCAGCTTCAATAAATGATCTTGGAATTAATGCCATCCTTCTGTTTGGAATTCCTTCTTATAAAGACGATCAGGGCAGCGGGGCATGGCTTAAAGACGGCGTAGTCCAGAAGGCTACCAGATCCATAAAAGAAATTTCTGACGTAACTGTAATTACCGACCTCTGTTTGTGTGAATACACCACTCACGGCCATTGCGGTGTTTTAGATAATGAGGTTGTAGATAATGATCCAACCGCCGAGCTGTATGCAAAGACAGCTGTAAGCCAGGTGGAAGCCGGAGCCGATATGGTAGCACCGTCTGGGATGATGGATGGCCAAGTTGAGAAAATGCGTGAAGCACTGGATGCCAGTGGCTATATAAATACCCCGATTATGGCCTACTCTGCAAAATATGCCTCTGCATTCTACGGCCCCTTCAGAGAAGCTGCAGAAAGCACTCCGTCTTTCGGGGACAGACGCACGCATCAGATGGATCCAGCTAACCTGAGAGAAGCGTTCAGAGAAATGGAAGCAGATCTGAGAGAAGGCGCTGACATTCTGATGGTAAAACCTGCCATGCCGTATCTGGATGTAATCAGGGAAGCAAGAATGAGATACGACATTCCCATCGCTGCCTACCAGGTGAGCGGCGAATATGCTATGCTTGTTGCAGCAGCGCAGAATGGCTGGCTAGACCGTAAAAGGGCAATTTCCGAATCGTTGATGTCTATAAAGAGGGCAGGAGCTGACATGATCATCACATACTTTGCAAAAGAAATAGCGGAGGAGTTAAATGATCTCTGAACGCTCTAAATTACTGTATGAAAAATCTTCTTTATTACTGCCGGGAGGAGTATCTTCTCCTGTAAGGGCTTTTAAACCCTATCCGCGTTTTATAAAGTCGGGAAAAGGAAGCAGAATTTTCGATGTTGATGACAATGAATATATTGACTACTGCATGGCTTTTGGCCCTTTGATTCTGGGTCATGCCAGCGAAGCAATATCAAATGCGGTTGCAGACCAGTTGTCAAGAGGAACTTTATTCGGAGCTCCTTCTGAACTGGAGATTGAATTTGCTGAGGCGGTATGCCGTCATTTTCCCTCTATTGAAATGCTGAGGCCTGTCAGTACAGGAACTGAGGCTACAATGCATTCGATAAGGTTAGCTAGAGGCTACACTGGCAGAAAGAAAATAATCAAGATGGAAGGCGGATTCCACGGTGCGCATGACTCTGTTCTTGTAAAAGCCGGATCAGGAGCTCTGACACACAGCGTTCCCAATTCTGCAGGCATACCCGAAGAGTCTACTAGGAATACTATTTTAGTTCCATTTAACAATTTATCTGCCATAGAAGCTGCATTTAAATCCAATCCTGAAGAAATTGCAGCAATTATTACTGAGCCAGTCATGGGAAACACCGGTCCAATACTTCCTAAGCAGGATTATTTGAGGGGATTGAGGGAAATTACTTCACAAAACGATGCTCTTTTGATCTTTGACGAGGTTATTACTGGGTTCAGGCTTTCTTTGGGAGGTGCTCAGGAATATTTCGGTGTGAAGCCTGATATTACAACGTTAGGAAAAATCGTCGGCGGAGGCCTGCCGATCGGTGTATTCGGTGCCTCTTCCGATATAATGTCTTCAATATCTCCATCCGGGCCAGTGTATCAGGCTGGGACCTTTGCAGGTAATCCGCTGTCTATGAGTGCAGGAATTGCTGCAATAAAATGCTTAGAAAAAATAAACTATGATGATTTAAATTCATTAGGAGAATTAATGAGGGTTTCATTGAACAAAGTAGCTGATGATTTGAATGTTCCTCATAGAGTTCAGGGAATAGGGTCGCTGTTTCAGATATTCCTGACTTCTAAGCCTGTTGAAAACTATGCAGATGCATTGACATGCAACTCTGCTGGTTTCATGAGGCTTTTCCAGGGCCTGCTGGATGAAGGAATCTACATACCTCCTTCGCAATATGAAACCAGTTTTGTTTCGACAGCACACACAGCATCTGATGTCCGAAAGACGGCCGATGCATTCTCCAAGGTGATGTCAGAGGTGCTATTGTGATAATCGGAACGCGTAGCAGTTCATTGGCTATGGCTCAGACAAACATTGTCATTTCACTGCTTGATGGCGAAGACATTGAAATAAAAAAGATCAATGCTTCTGGAGACAAGATACTCGACAAGCCTCTGCGGTCTTTTGGCATCGGAGCCTTTGTCAGAGAGCTAGATGCAATGATCGTCTCAGGAGAAATAGATCTTGCAGTAAACAGTCTGAAAGACATGCCATCTGAAGATGCGGAAGGTACTGTTCTGGCTGCTGTTTTGCCACGCGGCCCTATCGAGGACGTCCTGCTGTCTGACCTTCCTTTAGAAGAGCTTCCGCAGGGTGCTGTTGTAGGGACTTCAAGTGTACGCAGAGCTGCCATACTCCACAACATCAGGCCGGACATCGAGATCAAAGATCTCAGAGGCAACGTTCACACTAGGCTTGATAAATGGAAACGCGGCGACTATGATGCAATAATTCTAGCAAGAGCGGGTCTGGAGAGACTTCACTTAGAGGAGAGATATCACATTCTTGATCCTGATATATTCATTCCGGCTGCAGGGCAGGGTGCCATTGCCGTAGTATGTGCAGAAAACTCTCCTTATTTTTCTACGCTTTCTAAACTAAATGATGACATTACTAGGAAGGACGTAGACGTTGAAAGAAAAATTCTCTGTGAACTTGGATCTGGCTGTTCAATACCAGTTGGAATTCATGCAACAGGCGGCGGCTCAAATGTAACAGCCGTTGCCGTCTCTGATGATAACATCGTGAGAGTATCCCAGAAGATTAATGATGATATTGATATAAAATCTGTAGCGGCTGAACTGCGCTGCGGTATATGTGGTGAATAAATATGTCTGAAGGCGTAGTCTATCTTGTCGGTGCCGGCCCTGGAGATTCTAAGTTGATAACTGTAAAAGGATTAGAGCTTCTGAGGAATGCTGATGTTGTTGTTTATGACCAGCTAGCCGGCCAGGATCTTTTAAAAGAAACAAAAAGCGGGGCAGAACTGATCGATGTAGGAAAAAAGGGTGGTTTTCACAAAGCTGAGCAGAATTCGATCAATCAGATATTAGTTTCAAAAGCTAAAGAAAATAAAATCGTTGTCAGGCTGAAAGGAGGGGATCCATTCATGTTTGGCAGAGGCGGAGAAGAAGCCCAGGAACTGATAGACGCCGGTGTAAAAGTTCAGGTTGTTCCAGGTGTAACTTCTGCAATTGCAGGCCCTGCGTTAGCTGGTATTCCAGTCACTCACAGAGACTATGCATCATACGTTACATTTGTAACAGGGCATTCAAAAGACGGCAATGCTGAAGCGGTGGACTGGGAAGCTCTTGCCAAAACTAAAGGAACTCTCGTAATCATGATGGGTGTATCCAATCTGAGGGAAACAATGCAGAAACTGGCTGGTTTCGGAATGAACCCAGAAACGCCGGTTGCAGTAATTCATGCTGCTTCGACTCCGGCACAGCGCTCTGTACTGGCAGACGTAGCCACTATCGCAGATGTCTGTGAAGACAACAGCATCACTGCTCCAGCGGTCGTTGTAGTAGGAAAGATAGCCGTTCTGCATGATCTTTTGGAGGATTTAAGATGAAGACCCTTGCCGTGATGCGCCCTAAAAACCGTCTGGACGAATCTAAACAGATGGCCATGACTGCAGGGTTTAACCCTGTCTGCGCATCACCAGTTGAGATAGTCTTCAACAAGTCTCAGTTATTCAATGAATTTATCGATAATTTATCTAAAAGTTCTGTTGATTACCTTATAATCACCAGCACAAACGGTGCAGATGCAATGATCTCGCTTTCTTCAGAGATGATGCCAACTGATGATTTTGTCAAGCTTCTTTCTAAAACAAATGTGATAGCCATAGGCCCTGTAAGCGCTGGTGCTCTTTCCAGTTTTAACATTTCAGTCTCTGAAATTCCCTCTGAATATTCTTCCAAGGGCATAGTGGAATCATTGTCTGGAAAAGTGAAGGGAAAGAACGTTTACATTTTAAGATCTGACCACGGTGACAAGATCCTTTCGCAGGGCCTCACCGATTCAGGAGCCAAAGTGTCTGATGTACCTGTGTACCGCCTGGTAAAGACCAGAGATGAAAACCTCATGAATCTAGCCAAAATGACTCTGGCAGGGGAAATAGATGCATTTGCATTTACTTCAGCACTTTCTGCTTCTTCATTTATTGAGGCAATATGCGATATGTCTGCTGATGCTGTAGATCACATAAACTCTGCCACTGTGGCTGCCATAGGCTACCCGACAAAAGAGCGTTTAGAATCATTAGGAATACGCGTAGACATTGTTCCCAAAGACGCAACTTATTCCTCAATGCTTGACTCCTTAGTCGCTGCATTTACACATTCATGATCTGATCACAGCATCTATCCTTTCAGCAGGCTGTGATCTAGCCTGAAAGATTTAATAGACGTGATCTATTTCAGCCAATGCCAAAAGGCATGTGACAAAAAAGGGGATATAAAATGAAAAGCGGAGTAATTGTAGTAGGACACGGCAGTAAATTGGATTACAACAAGAAAGTAGTTGACTTTACTGCAGAAAAAATGAAGAACATGGGTCTCGGACCGGTTACACCTGCATACATGCAGTTAAACGGACCAACGATTGAAGAAGGCATGAAGTGGTTAGTTTCTCAGGGTGTAGATACTATTTTTGTACAGCCCTGTTTCCTGGCATCCGGCATGCATCTTACTGAAGACATTCCGATGGCCATTGGGCTGCCGATCGGTTCCAAAGAAGGACAGATAATGGTCGGCGACAAGCAGGTCACTCTGAAATACTGCAATCCTATCGGAGAAGATGAGAGGATAGCTCAGATCCTCGCAGACAGAGTCAGGGAAAGGATGTAAATGAGTAGCAGCGTCCTTGTTCTGGATCTCACCCACGGCGGTGAGATACTGGCCAAGGAGTATGCACAAAGGGGATACAAAGTTACAGCAGTGGATGTTTATCACACTGCCAGTCAGAATGTCAAAGATTCTCTGATCCAATGCGGAGTAGAAGTACTGAACGAAGCTCCGGATAAATCATTTGATCTCGGCATCCTGCCCATTCACTGCCCGGAAAAATACATAGGAAACGCCAAGCTTTCAAAGCGTTTAACATCTCATGAGGCCGTTGGACAACTGGCCTCATTTAACTTTCCTACTGTAGAAATAACCGGCGTCTGGGGGAAGACTTCTGCATGTCATGTTCTGGCACATATGCTGGTCGCATGCGGAAAAAAAGTTCTTTTGCATACTAGCCGTGGTCGTGGAATAGTCAGTTCAGAAGGCACTGTGGTCCTGAAAGATAAAGTAAGCATTGCGCCTCCTGCAGTCTTAGATGCTTCAAAGTTAGACTTAGATGTAGACATTGGAATTTTTGAAGTAAGCATCGGTGGTACTGGATTATCCAAAGTTTCAGCTATCACTTCATTAGGTAACAATTATCCGATTGCTGCAGCTACAAAGAAAGCTTTTGACGGAAAGGTGCAGATGATCTCTGCCGCTAAAGACACTGTCGTCTATTCGTATGATGAATCCAGCATATGGTCTTCATATGTTCCGGCAGGTGTAAAATCTGTAACTTTCGGAGGCGGGGATATCAAACTGACGCTGCCCGACAAACTGACTTTAGGCAAGCAGGTTCCCGCTACTGTTGAGACGCCAGAGGGCGTTTATGAGGTCAAGCTCCAGTCATCATATCTTGTTCCCAGCTATGCTATCGCAATCTCCACTGCACTGGGATGTGTATATGCACTTGGATTTGACATGGGCAAAGCCGTCTCTTCACTTTCAAGCTTCTATGGAGTTCCCGGCAGGGGAGAAGTGCTCAAAGAGAAAGGCTGGTTCAGGGTAACTGATCGCAATCCTGGTGTAAGTGCAGGATCAATCGCTTGGAACCTCAAGACCCTTGAAAATTATTATTCGCAGACGGATATTGGAGTTGCTTTAGATCCGGTAAATGCCAAAGTCTGTGAAAAGTTAGATCTCATCGATGTAAACGCTCTGCTGTCTTCAGATAACTGCGTTACAGGTCAGTATCTTATGAATATGCCGGGGTTTGAAACTCCTGGGTTCAGGCGTATTGATGGATTTACAGATGTCCGCGGAAAACACAAAGTTCTCATGTGCTTTACTAAGGAGGGATATCTCTGAATGATGTCCTCCATCCGAGGCCTAATCCTATTGTAGCTGCAATGTATACCCTGCGGGATCTGGATGCTGATGTCATTCTTATCCACGGGCCTGCGGGATGCGGCTTCATGCCGTCAAGAAGGCTCGAAGAAGCCGGCGTCAGAGTAATGACTACTGGCATGCAGGAAAATGATTTGATCTTTGGAGCCGAAGAAAAATTAATCAGGATTCTCAAGCACATTGATGCTAACTACTCTCCCAAGCTGATTGGCGTGGTAGGAACCTGTTCCTCTATGATTATCGGAGAAAACCTGGATGGAGCTGTAAAAAAAGCCGATGTGAAAGCTAAAGTTCTCTGCATTGATGTGCACGGCTGTTCTGGTCCCAACACATCCGGTGCTATCAGGACTCTTGAAGTCGCTTCAATCAATGGCGTAATAAGCAAAGAAGAAGCAGACCGTCAGATAGCAATTCTGCAGCGTGCAACTCTGGTTGAAAGAGAAAAAGGCCTGACTAGCAGAGAGTATCTCGAACCTCATCCCGGCGCCACCAAACTTTCAGCAGCTCTGAAGATCGTAAACACCCTCAGAAGGGGAGGAAAAGTTACTGTAGTTATAAACGCCAAAAAAGAAACGGCTTACGGCTTTGCTGATCTAATTAAAGCAGTCGACTATGCTAAAGCTAAGGTCGGCGGCAGTTCTGAATACATAGGCAATCTGGCGCTGAATATCGGACTGCCCCGCATACGAAGATATGCTCAGGACATTACAAACGATCTTGCTTCCAGCGGCATCACGAATATACTAATCACCGGCGGACTGGATGAGTACCCTGTTCTCGGTGAAGTCTGTTCGAAGGCCTTGGACGCTTCTAATGCCGATCTGCGTATAATCGCCGGTCTTCCTCACATCGTTCCAAATCTAAAAATCGATGATATTCTTGTAACTGATCAGCCGCGTGAAATCAGAAATTATATCGACAAAGGTTTTGAATATTCCATTGGAGAAATAAACACACACGCCGCAGTAATGGCTGCAAGATCAATTATCCCGTCAGAACTTGGGAACACCATCCGTGAAGTTGTAGATGGAGGAATCTTATGAAACAGATAGCCATATACGGGAAAGGCGGAATCGGAAAATCCACTGTATCCGCGAATCTATGCGCCGCCGTTGCAGAGCTGGGTCTGAAAGTCTGGTATATCGGATGCGACCCTAAATCAGACGGCAGCATGACACTTATGGGCGGAAAAAGCATTCCTACATTTCTTGAACAGAAAAAATCAGGTTTAGACGAAGTTGTGTTTGAAGGATACAAAGGAATACATTGTGTAGAAGTCGGAGGCCCTGTAGCAGGCGTGGGCTGTGCAGGTAGAGGAATATTAGTTGCTATGCAGGAATTATCTAAGAACTGTCTGAGAGATGACGATGACTTCCTGCTGTATGATGTTCCCGGAGATGTAGTCTGTGGAGGATTTGCTTCTCCTATTAGGGAGGGGTTTGCAGACGAGGTTTATATCGTAACTTCAGGTGAGTATCTTTCACTCTATGCCGCTAATAACATTGCCCGAGGCCTGTCTAATCTCGGCGTTAAACTGGGAGGAATAATCTGCAACTCCAGAGAGACTGAAAATGAGAGAGATGCAGTTGCTAAGTTTGCTTCAATGATAGGCTCAAAAGTGGTAGGATACATACCCAGGCACCCTTCTGTGAGGGAATGCGAGAATCGCGGCATGACTGTAATTGAAGGGGACTCTCAAAGCTCTCAGGCAGACGCATACAGAAATCTCAGGGATACCATTCTTTCCAACGACTCAGAATCTGTCCCTACTCCTGTGACTCCTGATGAGATCAGAAACATGTTACGAGGGATTAATTGAATTGTCCCAGAGTAGTCATTGCAGGCACCGGCAGCGGTGTTGGAAAAACTGCGATTACCGCTGGTATGATGTCCCGTTTATCTAAAAATAAATGTGTACAGGGATACAAAGTAGGTCCGGATTTCATTGATCCAATGTTTCATACTCTGGCATGCAAAAGGCAGTCCAGGAATCTGGATTCATTCTTTATGAATAAAAATACAATTAAAAATCTATTCGGGTGGGCTTCAAAGGACGCAGGCATAAGCATCATCGAAGGCGTCAGAGGTCTCTACGATGGTTTAACTTCAGTGGGAGACGACGGCAGCACTGCAGAAATTGCAAAATTTCTTGACGCTCCGGTTATCCTGGTAGTCAATGCCAGAAGCCTAGCTAAAAGTGCTGCGGCCCACGTTCTGGGATTCAAAATGCTAGACCCCAATGTAAACATCGCCGGCGTGATTTTGAACAATGTGAGCGGCGACCGCCATAGAAAAAAAGCCACCGAGGCAATTGAAACTTTTACTTCAGTTCCAGTCGTCGGAACTGTAGAAAAGCTCCATGAAAAACTGGCAGAACGACATTTAGGCCTCGTCACTACGTTTGAATCTGATAATTCAGAAATATTGAGGCAGACTTCAGACATGGTCGCAGATATTGATTTTTCACAAATAGAAGAAATTGCAGAGAATGCTCCTGACGTGCACTTTGATGACAATTGTCCGTTTAAAACTGCAGACTCTAAAAGCATCAAAGTGGGAATACCCTTCGATAAAGCATACTCATTTTATTATCCTGAAAATCTAGAATCTCTAAAGTATGCAGGTGCAGATCTGAAATATTTTAAACCCACTGAAGGAGAGTCTATTCCAGACGTTGACAGTATCTATCTTGGAGGTGGCTATCCAGAAATATATGCTTCGGAAATTTCTGCCAACAAAGACTTTCTTGAAGGATTAAAGACATTTTCTGATAATAATAAATTAATCTACGGGGAATGCGGTGGGATGATGACATTATGTTCATCAATAGTCAATGACGGTGAGCATGAAATGGCAAAGATATTCCCTGAAAAAGCTGTTCAAACACAGCAGAGGCAGGGATTATCTTACGTAAGAGCTACCGCTACTGCCGATAATTTTCTTTTTGCAGGCCAGGAAATAAAAGCTCATGAATTTCATTATTCTCATTTAGTGCCTGTACCGTCCGGGCCGTTTGCATACTCAATATCCAGAGGCACCGGGTTTAATAACGGATTTGATGGGAAGATGATAAACAAAACCATTGGCACATATATGCATCAGCACGCATTGTCCACCAAATCATGGGGAACATCTTTTGTGAATTTTGTCTCTGCTGAACGATCATAATGTTTCTTTATTCCGATGATCTTATCCCCAGCACTTATTACTGGTAAACCTCTTTTTATCAGTCTCTTTTTCTCAATTGAATTTAAGTCGCATGCATAGTACAATTTATCGCCTGGAGACATGTCCACATTGCCATTTGCATATACGATAGCTAAAGCAATATCTCCAGGTGCCAGTTTTTCCATGACTTCGATCGTTCCGCCGCTATCAATCACACTTTCAATTACATATTGAGATAGTTTTGGAGAGAATGCGATTCTGCTTCTCTTTTGAGAGTGAAGGATTGATGGATATGCGACATTGTTGTGCGGTAAACTCATAATATATCTGCGGCCCAGTTTGGCAGAGGCATGAAACTCAATAAGCCTCTCTGCTGTGCTGTCTGGAGCAACCACGATAAGCTGTGATAACGATGCTTCCTCCATCGCCTCATCAATGTCATCCATGCTGTAATGTATGGAGGCCAGTTTTACATCTTTGCGGGGGCTGTTTATCCGCTCTGGGAAGTCTGTAACAAAGACCAGCGTTGGAACCCCTACATCTTTTAATTTTCCTGCAAGCTCGATAGTCCACATCTTATTGCTGATAAATCCCACACCGTGTTTCGGAGGTTCTGTAACTTCTAAATGTCTTGCCAGCGGTAGTGCTATTACGCTGTAAATTATTCCTGCACCAAGAACCACGCCGAATACAACTGGTAGTAGAAATTCGCATGCTATGCCTGCCTGCGTCAAAGATACAGAGAATTGTGATGCAGTAGCCGCCGCGACAATACCACGCGGTTCCATGAATGCAATCATCATCTTTTCCTTTTTAGTCAACTTTGTTCCTGCTAGTGCAATTCTTGAAGCTAGCGGACGAAGGATGAGGATGATAAAGACTAATATTATTATAATTGGAATTATGTATTTTATTAGGCCGTCAATAGGCACTAACGCTCCCAGTGTAACGAACAGTATTCCAATGATTAGAACTTCAACAGTCATTCCAAAACCTTTTATGCTGGTCATAGACACAGCTTTTTGGTTTCCTAATACAAATCCGAGAACTGTGGATGCAAACAGTCCCGAACCGGGAACGACAACTTCTGAAAATGTGAATGCGATTACAGCAAACATCAGACACACAGCGGCTTCCAGAGTATCGGAAACCATGTTTCTGGATAATATAATGGTAAGCAGAGCAGCGAGTATGATTCCCACGATTATTCCAAATCCTGCGCAGACTACGAGATTCAGAAGCGGACTGGCATGTCCTACAGACAGGATGACGTTTAGAATGACTATGCCGATTGTTGCACCAATAGGATCAAGAAAAACGCCTTCCCACTCGAGTACGCTGGCAACTCTTCTTTTCAGTCCTGTTGATCTAATCAGTGGACCAATGACTGTAGGGCCTGAGACGCCTAAGATTGCACCGACGAGAAGCGCCATGTCAATGCTCACGTCTAGCACATAATACAATAGCAATGCAGTTCCAAAGACTGTGATTAAGAGTCCTATGCCAGTGAGTCTGACGACAGGTTTGCGGCTTTCAGAAGGAAGATCTGCGATATGTAACTTTAATGCACTTTGGAAAAGCAGCAGAGAAACTAAAAACGTAACTCCTGGGTACAGCAGATCTCCGAAGATCTGTTCAGGCTTGACTATTCCTAAAACGCCTCCTGCAATCAGACCTGCAGGTAACAAGATTAAAAGCGGGGGAATTCTCAGCAATCTTCCTAACCATTGGGCGCCAATCCCAATGACGAATATTGCGAGTAGGCCTAAGTAAATCTCGCTTTCCATGGTCTAATCACTGATTGGCAGGATTTAGGTCTGGTAGAATGACCAGACCGGGCTTTAAATGAAATGGTTTTTGGTTTAAATATCCATTGGGTCAGGCTTTTAAACCGCGTCTTGCGAAGAACATGCACAATGCTGTGATTGCTATTGCTACAATGAACAATACCAATAGGTCCATTCCCAGACTCATACTGGGTATAGAGATCATCACATCCCCTACCGATACCCTTCTGGCAGCATCGGCTGCATATGTAAGCGGATTGATGTTTGCTACAACCTTTAATGCTTCAGGGAATGAAGCTGTTGGAAACAGGACACCGGATGCAAACATCAGAGGCAGGTTCAGAAGCATATTTACTCCCATCAGCACATCCTGATTCTTGATTACAAGTCCCAGCGCAACAAATATTGAAGAGAATGTAAGAGCTACCATCGCTACTATCAGAATCAGTGTTATAAAATCCAGTATGTTGAATCCAGCTACAAATTTTAAGCCGAATGCAAGTCCGATTACTAAGATCAGCAGAGACTGAATTATTGCTTTAACTGTTGTAGACAATACTTTAGAAAGAGGAATAATGCCTCTGGGTACAGGAGCCGCTTTGAGTTTTTCGAGGAATCCAAACCTCCTGTCCCATACTACTGACATTCCTGCATTCATTGAAGTTGTTAAAGCGGTGATAATTACAAGTCCGATAATCAGAAAGCTCATGTAGTCAACTTCTTGACCGACCTGCTCCATGGCAGAATTGATAAAACCATTCATGGCAAAACCGAAGAGACCCAACCAGATAATCGGCTGAATCAATGCCATGAATATCTGCATTTTGCTCCTATACCAATGTTTTAATTCTCTGCCTGTAAGGGCAAAAGTCTGTCTGAGGTATGTTTTCAGTTCAGACATCTTATCTCCTTCTGCGGTTCTGTGCTGCTGCAGCCCTTGCTGCGAATTTGTCCATTTTCGTAGCATCGTCCCTCAGCGATTTTCCAGTGTATTTCAAAAATACCTGGTTCATGCTGGGTTTCTGGAGTGATATATTCTTGATTTTCCACCTATCCTCGGCTATTTTAGCCAGAACGAATTCCATAACATCATCGCCGTTTGGAGTCCTGAGGATATACTTTCCATCTTTGTACTCGACGCTGTCTATGCCCGGTATCGAGTCAAGCGAATTCCTGCACTCCTGAGACTCGTGGACTTCGATTTCAATAAGGTCACCACCCAGCGACGCTTTTAATTCATCTGGTGTACCAATGACTATTATCTTTCCTCTGTCAATTATTGCGATCCGATCGCAGAGAGATTCTGCTTCTTCCAGATAGTGGGTAGTCAGAAACACAGTCATTCCGCTTTGTTTCTTTATGTTTGTAATATATTCCCAGATGATCTCTCTGGTCTGAATGTCTAATCCTAATGTCGGCTCGTCTAAAAATAATATTTTCGGATGATGAATCAGGCCTTCTGCTAATTCCAATCTCTTTCTCATGCCGCCAGAATAAGTGTCCACACGCCTGTCCGCAGCTTCTTCTAGTTTTACTATCGAAAGCAGTTCATCAATCCTTTCTTTTGCAATGTCTTTGGGGACATCGTACAAATCAGCCTGGAGCTGCATGTTTTCTCTTCCAGACAGCTGATCATCAGCAGTCAGAGCCTGCGGCACCAGGCCGATTGTTTTCCTTACCTGGGTTGCAGACTTAACTGCATCCTTCCCATCAATCGTGATGTGTCCGCTGGTTGGCGTCAGAAGAGTAGTGATCATGGAAATTGTTGTTGATTTTCCAGCACCGTTCGGTCCCAGAAAACCAAAGATCTCACCTTCTTTTACGTCGAAGCTTACGCCATCAACAGCTCGAATATTTTTGTCAAAGATCTTTTTCAAATCTCTGACTTCAATAATGTTTTCCACAAACTCCCTCCCATTCTCTTGCAATTTTTCATACTGGTTTGAGGGTATATACCTTTAACGTTGTTTTTATACTTTATATACTAACTGTTTAACAAATAGATTTATTAATTAATGATGAAATGTATTAATTAAAGTTCAATTTAATACTGAATGTTACGTATGCATTTTGGTATTGTGCGACTTACCATAGTTGCGCGTTAAAATTTCATCAATTCGAGTATAATTAGAGATAATATGACTGATTTGTTAAGCCTGAACATCTGTGTTGTCTGTGGGGAGTCTATACTTACAAGACTACTTTAGAAACAGAAGCCTGCTCAGTATGCGGTATGGAATTTAGTTGTAAAGACTCCTGTGCCAACGGACACAGAGGCTGCTACGACAATCAGGCTGTAAATATCATTAAAACAAGCCGCTTTGATTCAAACTCAAAAAATCTTATGATATTGCAGACGATCTTAAAAATCTAGCAGTCAGGATGCATGATGTTAAACATCATATTTTGGTAGATGCGTCAATGCTGGCCGCGTATAACAACGCGGGGTAGCAGCATCGACTTACCTCCATGTTTGGCGAAGATGGAGACACGAGGAAAGCAGGTGCTATCAATAACCTGCGAATATCTGGATTATGCGGTGCTGCGGTAAGCTGTGGGACGTTTTACAGTATAATTTCCAAATCTACACTATCTAGCGAATAACCGTGGGGGCGGGCAAACACTCTTTTGTGTATGTGTCTCATTGAACTCGGTAAGCTCGGCGGACCACGATGTTGCAAGAGGAATTCATTTATTGCATTAAACACACTATTGATTTGATATCTTCAAATCTGGATATCCAGATGGAGAAGCCGAACGAATTGATATGTGATTTTAGTGAAAGAAATAATGAATGCACAAAAGAAAAGCGTCCTTACTACAACAAAGAATCGTAAAAAAGCTAAGGTGGGCCCAGCCGAATTCGAATCGGCGATCTTCTCCGTGTGAAGGAGACGTCATAACCACTAGACCATGGGCCCTTACTTTATTTCCACAATATCTGACGATATTTATATGCTTTGGGAAGCTTCATGGTCTGACTCTTGTAAGCTTTATATAGTCTATTTTTTCAGGCGAGACTCTTGCAAACAGAATCTCTTTTTTTACGCCGTGTGCAAGCCTGACCGCTCTGGACATCTCTGGCCAGATCGTTTCATAATCTGTCGGTATCGAATGAACGAGCCATCTGGCATGAGTTTTGTCTGGATCATCGTCATATACTCTGAAATGCGAACCGTATTTGAATCCTGTTTTTACTATCAGCGATCTGGACCTGAGATCATTGTATACAGCAAGTCTGAGGTCAAAATCCGGCTGGAATTTGACAGCGCGTTTTTTGAATCTGTCTGCATTTATGCGCCTGTTGGAAGCAATTCTGACGACTTCCAGCCATCCCCTTTCCATCAAATGTGCCGCTTCGATCAATGACAGCTGAAGCACGGCTCCGGTTTGCTTCCCATAGTATCCGTGTTCCTGCAGTCTTTCTGCAGATTTTTGATCAAACACCAGAACACGGTCTTCCATCAGGGATGCCACTGCTGGCCCTTCTTCCCATTTTATATTGACATTTCCTTTAGGTTCAGATTTGGACGGGTGATAATAAGTAATATCTCCTTCTTCGTCAACAACACCCGTCAAGAGTTCTTTTCTTGTCTGATCTGCCTGCTCTATGCTAGCTACGAAAGGATCAATCTGAAATGTTGCCCGCTCGCTTACTGACATGACCCAGCTTTTGGTCTGTGAGTTATTCGGCGTGCCTCCTCTGGGAAAAAGGCGGAAATTAAAATCTCCTCCTGCTTTGACGATATAACCTCTCTGTCTCAGATCTCTGTAAACAGTGTAGTCTATCTCAAAGTCCCGGTGTATCAGCGAAGCGGCTCTGATTAAATCTTCCAAGGTTATTGGGTTACCGTCACTGGTAACGTCCAATCGGTTTGATTCAACGAGGTATGAAGCCTCCATCAAATCCAGCTCCAGACCTCCACCTGAGACTGGATATCCGTAACACCCTTTGTTGTAGATTGTACTAGCTTCAGCTGAGTCTTTGATTACAACACTGTCTTCTACAAGCTCTCCAGGCATTGGTTGTCAAATAGCTGTACCGTATTTGTAGATATTCCTTCTGCTGGGTCCTGCTCCCAGATCATATTCCATATCAGAAATAAATAAATACTAAGTATACAACTCATAGTTACATAGAGATGAGATATATGAGTGATCTCGATTCAGTATTATCTGTTATTGAAAATCCTGCACGCCGGCAGATCTTAGAAGCATTAGTTAGAGAACCTCATTATCCTCTTCAATTATCTAAAGAACTGGGTATCAGCCAGCAGGCTATAGTGAAGCATCTTAAGGTCATGGAGGAAAACGGCTTAGTGGAATCATATACAGAAAAAAGTGATCTCAAGGGGCCGCAGAGACGGAAATACTATCCGATCCAGACATTTAGCATAGTAGTCGATTTGGGACCGAATTTGTTCAATGCTGAATTAATCTCCAGAGATCAGGCAGAAGAAACTCTGGTTGAAGAAGGCGGGTCTCAGGATGTTTCTGAATTGAGAGACCGCATGAAAAAAATCGAAGATGAGCTTGACATGCTGAATACCAGAAGAGAAGAGCTTCTTGCAGAGAAAGAAAAGCTTCTGCAGTGTGCAAGAGAGACAACTTCCTCTATTCCGGACTATATGGTTAGAAAAATAATTCATGAGTTCATACTACATCCTGAGTGCAACATGAACGATATCGCTAAGATGATTTCTGTGAGAGACGATATAGTTCTGGATTCAATCAAGGAGTGGCTGTCTGAGTGGTAATCAGACAGCTTCTTCTTTCAGCTCTTTCTTGATCTCAATGACTTCTGAAAGTTCCTGACATGCAGTGCAGGATTCTTCATTCAAAAGCGAAATAACGGCATCTGCTCTTTCTACTTCGATTATTGCAAGAATATTGCTATACGTCCTTGAGATCGCCTTAATAACTGATGCCATATGAGCCTCTCTTTCTGTCTCAAGCGCTCTGAATCCTTTCTTATTGACCATGGCATCCCATGATATAGCAAAGGCTTCAGGGGATGAAAAATCAAATTTATTCTTTTTTCTTAAAAGACTCTTTGCTCTTCTAGATTCCTTAAGCATCTCCATTGTTTTGACATTCCTGCAGTACGATTCTGTGTATACTTCATCATTCATGTCAATCGGGAGAATCGGTATCTCTCTGGAATTTGCAGCATTCAGAGCTGATATCAGGTAAGGAGACGGAGTAGCAACTTCTCCAAACTCTTCTAACATGGCGGCATAGACTATCTCAATGTCATTCAGTTCTATTTCGTCTGTAGGCTCCATATCTTTCAGGCCTGCCAGCTCCTCTTTGGAAATAGAAACTGCAATAACGTCTGGAGATATGCTTTCTACGGCATTAACCACCCTCTCTGAATCAGATACTAATCCTTTGACGGTAGGCAATACCGTTACAATCGAGTCTTCAATTCTTATTTGTCTCATTGCTGTCGCTCCTTGAGCTTACAATGTCGTAGAGAACATACGTTTCATCGATACTGTTGAGTTCTTCACGGTCTATCAGGGGAGTGCCGCTGATGCTTTCCCGACCTCTGCCTCTTTCTATAATCACCACTGAACATCTGCCTGTGACTCTTGAGATATCTGAAACACTGGCCGCTTTAGAAAGTATGCTGTTTTCGTCTTTGCCGAGTGCCGTAAGTATCAAGATCTGACTGTCTTGGGCTAAAGCCTCAAACGGACTTCTGGTTACGGGAGTTACTGAAAATCCCATGGTTGACAGCGTGTTGAATACTTCCTTGGTAAACACATCCTGGGTTGCAGGCTGCGGGGCAGCAGATGCAATCTCCTTTTTCTGCGATGTTTTTAATTTCTGCACCGGTGCAAACGGGTCTATGGGCATCAATATCGGCTGATCCAGGTATTCCTCTAGTCTCAGCGCAGCATCAATCATCGCACCCATTCCTCCTTCATACATCTGGATTGTACGCCTTGATACTCCTGCAATCTCAGCTAGAGTTCCGAGGGAGATGTTTCTCTCTTCTCTGATTTTATGCATGAGCTCGCTGTCTATCTTTACATAGAAGCCTCCAGAAGCTGCAAATATCAGCGGAGGGACATCTTCAATTATGTAATCTGAAAGAGTTCCTACAGAAATGATGGGAATCCCAAACCTGGAGTATATTATTCCAGATTCTATCTCACCAGAACCGGACCGCTCTCCGATTAGAATCGGAGACGCTCCCAAAGCCTGGCCTATGCAGAGGAGTTCTTCGGCATTGTCTTTTGAAAATGCATCAACATTGCTCAGAACTTTGATTATGATTAAAATATCGTCTCTTCTCGCGACAATATCGAACCTTGTACCCCTCATAGAAAGAGGCTTTGACACTTCGAACTGTGCACGTGTAAGCATAGCCCTTACAGACTCAATAGCCTCCTCTCTAGTCATAGATTCGACAGATGCGAACTTCTAGAAATACCTTAGTCTGGAGATTTCAACATCGATAGTGTAAAATTCTAAAAAATGAAAAAAGTTTTGAAAGAGTTTAGTTTTCTTTCTCAATCTTGATTGACGTACCTTTGCTGGGAGCTTTTTCCATGACTACTGTTAAGACCCCGTTTTTATAGGTGGCCTTGGCAGAATCTGGAGAAACTGTTGAAGGTAGCTGCACTTTCTTAGAGAACTTGCGGTCTTCACGGTCTACGGAAATGTCAAGGATGCTGTTTTCTGCATTGAGGTCAATATCTTCCAACTCCACCCCAGGAAGTTCGATGATGACCTTGATCTTCTCTCCCTCGTCGACAATATCAGTCAGCGGTTCTCTGCCGCCGTTCTCAATCTGATTGCAGTTGGTGTTGCCAAACTCCTGCACTTGGGCTTTACCGTCTGGACCCACCCTCATTGAAAATCCGTATATGAGAGGCTGATTGTCTCCGGCAAAGTCCTCCTTTGCGTATCTGGAGAACATACTGTTCATGCGTCTGCGCATCTCTTCGAATTCTTCGTCAAAGCTTCCAAATATCTCATCCCATGGGGATACTCTTCTGGCCATACTTCTCACCTCACGTAAACATAGTCTTCTGCTGCTTTCTCATAGATTCCAAGTTCTGATCTTGACATCGGTCTAACTTTCTCCAGCGCCATGTTGAAGAAAGACATGTCGATTTTTTGAGATTTCATTAGTTCTTTATTGTCTCCATTCTTTGCGATAGTCGATCGTATTGCAAGCATCACCGCTTCGTTCGTCAATGCGGCTAGATCTGCACCAGTGAATCCTTCAGTTTTTTCTGCCAGTTTGTCCAAGTCGACATCGTCTGCTAGCGGTTTTCTGTCTGTGTGGATATGCAGAATTTGTTTCCTGGCTTCTAAGTCAGGCATTCCTACCTTGACTATCCTGTCAAATCTTCCTGGCCTCAGCAGGGCCGGGTCAAGTATATCCGGCCTGTTGGTGGCTGCGATCACTATAACATTGTTCAAGCTCTGCATTCCGTCAATTTCCGTCAACAATTGTGATATGACACGCTCTGTCACGTGTGAGTCTCCCTCCCCGCCCCTTGTCGGAGCAATCGAGTCAATTTCATCCATGAAGATCACACATGGGGCTGCCTGTCTTGCTTTTCTGAATGTTTCTCTTACCGCTTTTTCTGACTCTCCTACCCATTTGCTCAGGAATTCAGGTCCTTTCACATTGATGAAGTTCGCTTCAGATTCTGTGGCGACTGCCTTCGCCATCATGGTCTTGCCGGTTCCCGGCGGACCGTACAATAATACTCCCTTAGGAAGCGCAGTGTCCATGTAGTCAAAGACATCAGCATACTTCAGAGGCCATTCTACTGCTTCCTGAAGCTCACGCTTTACATCTTCTAAGCCTCCAATGTCACTCCAGTGGACATCTGGTTTTTCAACCAAGACTTCTCTCAGTGCTGAAGGCTGCATTTCTCGCAGTGCAGAGAAGAAATCTTCCCGTTTTACTGTGATCTTGTTCAGCACATCTATGGGTATGGATTCCATTTCTAGATCCAGGTCCGGTAGTATTCTGCGCAGGGATCTTATGGCGGCTTCTTTACACAGTGCTGAAAGATCGGCTCCCACGTAGCCATGTGTCAGATCTGCGAGTTCTTCCAAGGACACTTCTGATTCTAAAGGCATACCTCTGGTGTGAATCTGCAGGATTTCCAGCCTTCCGTCTTTGTTTGGAGGGTTGATCTCTATTTCACGGTCAAATCGTCCCGGCCTCCTCAATGCAGGATCTATGGCATTCGGCCTGTTGGTGGCACCGATGACTACTACTTTTCCTCTGGCTTCCAGACCGTCCATCAGCGACAACAGCTGAGCTACCACTCTGCGTTCGGTCTCTCCACTCACATCTTCTCTTTTAGGTGCAATCGAGTCGATTTCATCTATGAAGATGATCGAAGGGGCGTTCTCTTCTGCCTGTTTGAAGATCTCCCTCAGCCTCTCTTCGCTTTCTCCATAGAATTTTGACATGATCTCCGGGCCGCCGATTGTAGTAAAGTTTGCATTCGTTTCACCGGCCACAGCCTTTGCTAGGAGAGTTTTTCCGTTTCCTGGCGGCCCATGCAGAAGAACTCCTTTTGGAGCTTCTACCCCGAGCCTCTCAAACAGCTCTGGATGCCTGAGAGGCAGTTCGATCATTTCTCTGACTTTCTTCACTTCTTCTTCGAGTCCTCCAATGTCTTCATATGTGACTTTTGGAATACTAGCCTGATCTTCTTTCACCGGTTTTTCGCTGATCTTTACTTCTGTTTTTCTATTGACGATCGTGGCATCGGCTGCAGGGGCAAAGTTAACGACTACCAGGTCTATTTTTCTGCCCATTACATTGATCTGCACAACATCTCCGCGTGTAACAGCACGTCCTTCTAAGATCTGGCCAAGATACTCTTCACCTCCCATTATACGGAGCGGTTCAGTCGGAGCAAATGTAATCTTCCTTGCTTCCCGGGCTTCTATCTTTTTTATGGAGACGCGTTCATCAATGCTTGTACCTGCATTTCTTCTCACATTTCCGTCAATTCTGAGAATGCCTCTTTCAGCATCTTCTGGATAGCCAGGCCATACAATTGCTGCAGTCCTTCTCTTTCCTGCAATCTGAATCAGATCTCCTGCAGTAAGCTCCAAAGATTCCATTATCTCTGGATCAACTCTGGCTACGCCCCTCTCTGCGTCTTTGGATTTAGCCTCGGCGACTCTCAGTGTTTTTTCAATTGCATCCATTTCAAACCACTCTCAATATTTTACGTAATTGTTCAGTACTTAACTCGTGCCTGAGCACCCGGCGGTTTGTCATCTTTTTATCCGGAATTATTTCAGTCTGGCTTTTTCGGCGTCTTTCTAGTCGGCAACCCTCCCATGGTTTCATCACTGATTCTTTAGTATACAACTATAAGTTGTATACAATATAGTATATACAATAGGTCTTCTATATAATACTTTCTAAAACTTAGCAGATTGTCAAATTCAGAATTGATTATCATTATATTGTTTCAAAACCATTCTCTCGATATGCAGTCTAGCACAGAAGCTGGTGGGGAATACATAATCAAGATCAATCCCGCAACGCTTGAGGAATTCGGAAAAGTAAAATGCAATACAGCCGACGATGTTCCTCTGGCGCTTCAGAATGCTAAGAGTGCACAGCTTGAATGGATGAAAAAATCTTACAATGACAAAGCTGTAATAATGAACAATCTCCAAGAATCTATAATTTCCAACATTGAGGATATTGCAAGAACCATCTGCGGAGAAACTGGAAAGCCCAAAAGTGAAGCAATATCTACTGACATTTTTGCTGCTCTAGCTGCTGGAGAATATGCAAACAGCAAGATGTCTGAACTCTTCAAAAGGGAAAAGATAAACTTGGAAGACATGGAATTCCCCATGAAGCTGGCTGGAAGAAGTTCTTACATAGCTCCCAGACCTGTAGGGGTTGTGGCGGTAATATCTCCTTGGAACTATCCATTTGGAATTCCTTATTCCCAAACCATAATGGCTCTGGCAGCAGGAAATGCTGTGATAATCAAGCCGTCTTCCGATACTCCGTTGACTGCAGTAAAAATGCTTGAAGTGATGAAAAAGGGCGGTCTTCCAGACAATCTTGTGCAGGTTCTTGTAGGACCGGGCCGGACTGTAGGGGATGCACTCTTAACTTCGAATGTGGACCGGATAGTCTTCACTGGAAGTGGAAGTGTGGGTAGGAGAGTCATGTCCCAGGCGTCGCAGAGGCTTACTCCTGTAACTTTAGAATTAGGAGGAAAAGATCCTATGATAGTCCTTAAAGATGCAGATCTGGAACGTGCCTCTTCTGCTGCAGTATGGGGATCTTTTGTAAACTCCGGCCAGACTTGTGTCTGTGTAAAAAGAGTCTACGTAGATGAATCAATATTCGAACAATTTTTAGAAATGTTTAAAAATAAAACATTAATGTTAAAGCAAGGCTGGGGCTGGAGCGATCAAAACATTTCACTAGGCTCTCTTATAAATGAGGCGGCATTGCATGAGATGGAAATGCATGTGCAGAAGGCTGTAGGAGAAGGCGCTAAAATCGTAACTGGCGGAAAGAAAAATCCAGACCTAAATGGATATTATTTTGAACCTACTATTCTCATAAATACTCCTCAGAATTCATCAGCTGTACAGGATGAAATTTTTGGGCCGGTCGTATGTGTAATGAAATTCTCTTCAGAAGATGAAGCAATTACTCTGGCCAATGACTGTAAATATGCACTTTCCGGCTCTGTGTGGACTTCAAACATAACCAAGGGAAAAGTTATTGCTGAACTTGTCAGCAGCGGAACCGTTGCAGTCAACAATCTGCTTTACACTTACGGACTAGCTGCAACTCCCTGGGGAGGAAGCGGGGAAAGCGGATTCGGCAGAACCCACGGAAAATTCGGATTTGAAGAACTGACAGAGCCTCATCATATCCATGTTGATAAGGGAAAATATGCGGAAGACCCCTGGTGGTTTCCATATACTCCGGAAAAGTCAGAATCTCTGGAAAATTTCATGCACTTATTTTATTCACAGGATGGTTCTCCTCTCAAATCTTTGTTGCAGCTCCATAAAATGATGAAAAAATGAGAAAGGGTTTAGTTTACTGCTTGCGGGCAGTAAACAGTGCAATGGCAATCACAACTGCGGCAACGAGGGAGATGACTGCTAAGGATGTTGATGATCCTCTGCTTTCTTCTCCTTCGCTGGAGTCGACACTTCCCTGCCCGGTGTTTGAGGAGTTGTCTGAATCATTTCCTCCCGGGTTGTCAATTGTGCCGTTTCCTTCACTGTTATGATTGTTGTCTTGGACGTTGCCGTATGCAGGTTCTTCTGGGTCCGGCAGCGTGCCGCCTGTGTATGGATAACCTTCAGTTCCTGTAAGGACCATCGAAGTTATCGCTTGTCCTCCGGCATCCCAGATTGCTTCTTCACCGAATGTATGACGGATCAGCGGATACACGGAATTATCTGCGAGTTCTCCCCACAGCAGGGGCAGTCCATATGAGTCTGCCCATCCCTCTGGCTGTGAGAATAGTGATGAGTCCTTTGCGGATGCATAGTAGTGCCTGTGGGCTATCTCAAATCCTACATTTCCTGTCGACAGTCCAAAATCTTCTTTACTCCATCCAAATAAGTTTCCCAGGCCTGCTACGCCCATGGTCCTCGGATGAGTCGATGAATCCTTGGTATCTTCAGCAACTGAAGATGCCCAGTTGGAGAAAGCCTGCTTATTTCCATGCCAGTAATTAGCATCACAGTTGTTGTGATCTGGTTCATTGAACATGTCATACATGGCAATAGCATTCTCATCTTCCAGCATGGACATCATGCTGTTGCAGTACTGAATGTAATTTGAATATGCAGAAGATGATGTATCGAATACTGAGCCTTCTCCTCCGAACTGATAGGTCGGATATTCCTGTGATCCGGCAAGAACAAAGCACAGCCATACGCCGTGTTCCATGGCCTCTTCGCACATTGTTTTTAAGAGAGAGCTGTAAGAATCACGGTGGTTTAACCATGCTTCATACTGAAGAGCAGAGCCCCACGAATCTCCAGCGCCAATCCTTACAAGGTTGCAGTCATAGTGCTTCATAAGTGCAAAATACTGATGCCAAAAGTCACCGGCAGTTGCATTTTGGGAGATTTTCCCTCCGTCAGGTGAAGTGTCTGGACCATTGAATACTGAGTTCTTTCCGGCTACAGATGTATCGCCATTCACATACGCCATTATTGCGAATTGTAATGCCGTCGTATCCACGACACCGAAGAATTTCTCTTCAGGAACTTCACCGTCGATCAGGATATCTGTTCCAGATACGGTGACTCTTCCTGATACAGAGATTGCCGAAGCGGTTTGGGCTTCGGATGCAATAATCACGCCAGGCAATAGCAGCGCAAGGGCTGTTATCATTGCTACCGTCTTGGTTGCTATTTTTATTTAATCCCTCCTGGTTGAGCCGTCTGTGACTAAGTCTAACTATTAAAGATAGTTTGCGTCTAAATATCATAGCTGATTTAATCTAATACTTATATTCATATTCATCAAAAACTCATCGATCTGGCTGATGTATTAGTGCCGGCAGATTATTTAGAAAAATCTTTGAAATAACTGAGTTATATTTTTCTTAATATCTTACAGCATACACAATTAACTGTACGGCTGCCAGGATGAATTGAAATAGCTGATGTACTTGATAATTAGTTATTTAAAAAAAATATGAATTTAGAGGGACCCTCTAAATCTTAAGAACAGCACCATGGCGCCGATAAGTCCGATGAACGGAACGAAGATGTTTTGTGGATTTTCAGTAGCGTCATCCGAAACAGTCAGACTAATCTCTTCTGCAGCTGTTTCAGATACAGGTTGTGTGGGCGATTCAAGCGTGCCGCCTGTGTATGGATAACCTTCAGTTCCTGTAAGGACCATCGAAGTTATCGCTTGTCCTCCGGCATCCCATATCTCTTCTTCTGCGAATGAGTATCTTGTCAGAGGATATACTGAGTTATCTGCAAGCTCTCCCCAGAAGAGCGGAATGCCTGAGTTTTCCGCCCATTCTTCTGGATCTTCAAACAGAGAAGAATCTTCTGCGGATGCATAGTAGTGTCTGTGGGCTATCTCAAATCCTACATTTCCTGTTGATAGATCAAAGTCTTCTTGAGACCAGGAATTGAACAGATTCCCGTATCCGGCAACACCCAGTGTTCTCGGATGAGTCGATGAATCCTTGGTATCTTCAGCAACTGAAGATGCCCAGTTGGAGAAAGCCTGCTTATTTCCATGCCAGTAATTAGCATCACAGTTGTTGTGATCTGGTTCATTGAACATGTCATACATGGCAATAGCATTCTCATCTTCCAGCATGGACATCATGCTGTTGCAGTACTGAATGTAATTTGAATATGCAGAAGATGATGTATCGAATACTGAGCCTTCTCCTCCGAACTGATAGGTCGGATATTCCTGTGATCCGGCAAGAACCAGGCAGACATATACACCGTTATTTTCTGCTGCTTTGCACATATCCTTCAATAATGATGTGAAATCATCATTGTGATCTTGCCATGCTTTATGCTGGATTTCTGTTCCCCAGATGTCGGCAGCTCCTATCCTCACTAAATTGACGTTATAGTATGCCATTTGGGCAAAATACTGATTCCAGAAAACTTCTGGAGTCTCATTCTGCGTTATCGGCACGGAATGAGCTGTGTCTGGTGAATTAAACACAGAGCTGCGGCCTGCAAAGCTATCATTTCCGTTTATGTAATTCTCTGTCGCCATTGCTAACACTGTAGGGTCTACAACGCCGAACAGGGGGTCGTCTTTGGTTGAATCGTTGAAGACGATTTCATGACCCGAAACGTCAACTCTCGGCATGCTGCAGTGATGACTAGCATGTGGAGAGTGATCAGCAGCCGACGCATTTGTCGCCAGTGCTCCGCCCGAAAGCAGCAATGCTGCAGACAGAGCTACCGCTAGTACGGTTGCACTTTTCATGATATTCCCTCTTTCGGTCTGAATTATCTCAGACAGAGTCTTTTGTTCAAGGATACAAACCCCTTGAAGTGTATTCTGATCTTAAAATCAAAATTGATATTACATGATATTGGAAAATTATATCAAGAGCCAGTACCCACAGTATATATCTTATCTATGACTGAAATCGGCACTACAGACTATCGAAGCGTACAGGTAATACTGCTAGTAAATAACTCGGATGACACCAAGCACCGGATTGCAGAGGAACTGGGTAAGGATGTTACAATTAAGCTTTACAGGGCTTTTGTACAGGACATCCTGGATACACTGGACTCCTCTGATCTGAGATATGCCATCTCCCTCTATCCTGAAAACTCAGATATCTATGAATGGTTGGACAGAGATGTAAGTGTATATACTCAGAGGGGAAGCACTCCGGTTGAACGTGTTAAGAATACATTCTTAGATGCTTTTTCAAGGGGAGAAAAGAAAGTTATGGTGTTGGTGAGTGACATTCCAGACATCCCGTCTGAGGAAATCATGGAAGCCATATATTCATTCAAGGACAGTGATGTCGTCATCGGCCCTTCGGTAGACGGCGGTTATAATATAATCGGTTTTTCTGATGAATCTTTCAGGGAATCTGCCTTTGACAACATTTCTTGGGGAACGGATATGGCCTTTGCAGACACAGCAGAGAAACTCGGTGGAATGAGAATTTATCTTCTTGCTCCATGGCCAGACCTGGATACCATTGCCAATCTGCGGTCTCTTTTAAGGGATAAGAGAAATCCAAAGTTTCAATCATCTCATACAATGGAAGTCTTATCGGAAACAAGTCTCATCAACAAACCTTCCTGCGGCATATAAAGTTAATAATGTTAAATGCTTCAGGAAAGCACATCGATATGTATGACGTAGTAATATCTGGTTGTGGACCTGCAGGCTCTAACGCTGCCTACAAATGTGCAACTTCTGGATTAAAAGTTCTAATGATCGACAGGGATGAATTCCCCAGAAAGAAATGCTGTGCCGGCGGCTTGTTAGAGCGGGCGTCTTCCTTAGTGCCTGATTTTTCTTCAGAACTAATTGAAAAGGAGATATATGGTGCTAAATTTGTAATGGGAGATGAATCCATTGAAATAAAATCAGATAGACGCGTTGCAGTCACAGTCAAACGGGAATCCTTTGATACCTTTCTTCTTAACCGCGCTATTGATGCCGGTGCTGAATCAATCACCGGACAGCGGGTTGTAAAAGCTGTAGAGAAAAATGACTTTGTAAACGTAACATATGGAAATGAGATCGTTTCATCCAAGCTGTTTATTGTTGCAGAAGGAGCCTCCAGCAGGGTAGCGAATTCTTTATTCGGTGTGCCCTCGTCAGATTCCAGAGCTGTTGCAATGGCCCAGAATCTGGATGTTGAGAAGGATCCGGGAGACAATTTTGTAATCTACACGATCGGCCGTTCTCCCCTGAAACCCAGGCTCAAGAACAGATATCCGTCTTACGGCTGGGCATTTCCCAGAAAGAATCAAGTGAATATCGGAGTCGGCGGGATCTGCTACCCTACAGATTACTTAAAACAGTCAATGGACAGAGTGTACAAACACATTGATTCTCAGTTACATGTGATTTCCAGCGAGGAATCCAGAGCTCATCCGATTCCTTATGCCGTACGTGACAAACTCTATACGAAAAGATGCATGGTTGCAGGTGATTCAGCAGGCCTCGCAAGTTCCCTTTCCGGTGAGGGATTCACTTATGCAATTCTCTCTGGACTGGATGCAGGTGCTGCCGCTGTGGATTTCATCAACTGCAGTTCTGCTTTATCTGATGCCTACGGGTCCAGGTTGAAGAGTGATATTTTTCCATATCTGAGATCTTCTAATCTTGCAGCTAGGCTAATTGCGCTGTCTGCCAGTTTTTGCAGCATTCCTTCTCTTGTGAAAGAATTCAGCTCTGATTATCTTGTACAAAAGACCTGCATTGAATATGTTATTGGGAAATGCGACTGGACTAAGCTGTTTTTTGCTTGTTTGAAAAAATTTCCCAAAGCTCTAGCAAATTCATTGGGGCATCCTTTGGTCCCGGAACCGCCTATTTTTTAATTCTCTTTTTATCAGTTTCTACAATCATTTTATTTTATAATGTAATAAATTTAACTCCATCCGTTGCGAGTTGAATAGATCTGTGAAAATGAGGTAAAATATTATCATATATTCAGATATATAATACATATTTTGTATTATCTGGCTGTCTTTCAAACCGTGATACTAGTTGACTTGGTGTGTGAGATAGCTTTATGTACTCACAAAAAGGTTCGTAAGTGACTAAATTGGATCTGAGATGATGTATGATATATTGTTCCTCTTGCTGTTTCCGCTCATTATAGCGGCGATATTGCTTGTTTTTAGAAGTGAAAAAATCAGGAGCATCATTGTAAAGGTCTCTGCTGCTGTTATTGCGATAGCATCTATCTATGTTGCAATCAAATACATTGACGGCGGAACGGTACTCTTTGATTTTGAAAATGTGATTGTGGATTATCTAATGCTGATAACTGAGGTTTGTCTCGGAATTGTTATCTTCTATTTAGGTATAAAATACAAAAAATATCTCGTTTCAATATTAGCACTTATCCAGACGCCATTGATGGCATGGTTTGAACTTACAAAAGGTCATGATATATTAATATCAAACTACCTCTACATCGATGGTCTGTCATCTATTATGGTTTTAATCATCGGTATAATCGGCAGCTTGATTACCGTTTATGCCGTTGGATATATGAAAGATTTCCAAAAGCATCACGAGGGTGAGCCTGATAGAAGATATTGGTTCTTTTTCCTGATGTTTGTCTTCCTCTCGGCAATGTTTGGTATAGTAACATCAAACAGCCTTGCCTGGATGTTTTTCTTCTGGGAAATAACTACACTATGTTCATTCTTCCTTATTGGATACACCAAGACCGACGAGGCAGTGAAAAATTCATTCCTGCAGTTAGTTCTTAACTTAGTCGGTGGACTGGCATTTGTATTTGCGATAGTAATCATCGGATCCGAACATGACATTTTAGAATTCAACAAACTTTTAGCGCTAGGAACGGAAAGTATCACCGTGCTTCTGCCGATTGCCCTGCTTTCGTTAGCTGGTATTGTAAAAGCGGCGCAGATGCCGTTCCACAGCTGGCTGCTGGGAGCAATGGTAGCTCCCACGCCGACATCTGCCTTACTGCATTCATCAACAATGGTAAAGGCCGGTGTGTTTCTGATACTCAAACTGTCTCCGTCCCTGCAGGATAACGTTGCAGGCGAAATGGTAATGATTGTCGGAGGAGTGACGTTCCTCTTAGCGTCAATGGCAGCTATTTCACAGAGCAATGCCAAGAGAGTTCTTGCATACTCTACCATCGCTAACTTAGGACTGATTGTAGCATGCGGCGGTGTTGGTGTCGAGGCTGCTGTCTGGGCTGGAATAATGTTAATGATCTTCCATGCTATCACAAAATCACTTCTGTTCCTTTGTGTTGGAACAGCCGAGCATCACATCGGCAGCAGGAACATCGAAGACATGGACGGCCTCTTCAGCGAAATGCCGAAACTGGCCATGTTCATGATCATCGGCATTGCCGGAATGTTTCTGGCGCCGTTTGGTATGCTTGTATCAAAATGGCAGGCTCTGACGGCATTCGTAGATTCTCAGAGCCTCATTTTGATCATCTGCATCTGCTTTGGCAGCGCAGTCACTGCTTTCTACTGGACTAAATGGCTGGGAAAACTAGTTGCTATCGTGGCTGGGAAAGAAAATGTGGAAAAGACTGTTCATAAGGAAGAGTGGTTCGTTCTTGGAACGCTGACGGCTCTTGTAATTGTGACCTGTCTTACATTCCCGCTGATCTCTGAGTACATGGTGTCGCCGTATCTGGGATCTGTATTCAGCCCAGGCGGATCAACTATCGCAGCTCTGGGATCTGGAAACATGTACATACTGTTGGCTATGCTGGCATTAGTCCTCTTACTTCCAATCCCCTTCCTTGGAAAAACAAAGAAGAAGATTGTGCCCAACTACATGTGCGGAGTAAACACAGGAGACAATCTCTCCTTTACAGGTGCAATGAACTGCGAGACACAGGTTTCTCTCAGAAACTGGTATATGGAAAGCTGGTTTGGTGAAGACCGGATGAATAAATTCGGTCTGGTAATCACCATCATAACAATTCTCGCTGCAATCATTCTGATTCTGGGAGGTGTAGCATGAGCACTATTTCTATGATTATACTCGTGATCGGATATCTCGTTCTAGCTCCGATTTTAGGCTGTCTGCTGGCTGGTGTCGACAGAAAAATAAGTGCAAGAATGCAGGGCAGAGTCGGTCCATCCATCTTACAGCCGTACTACGATGTACGTAAATTCATGGAAAAGGATCAGATCACTTCCAACAAAGTCCAGGACTTCTATGTAATGTGCTTCCTGCTCTTCATAATTATAACGGGATGCATATTCTTCTCTGGAGGAGACTTACTGCTGGTAATCTTCGCACTTACGCTGGCCAATGTGTTCCTGATCGTTGCAGCATTCTCTTCAAACTCGCCGTACTCTCAGATCGGTGCAGAAAGAGAGCTGTACCAGATGATGGCGTATGAGCCGATGGTCCTGCTGACTGCCATAGGATTCTATCTTGTCTCAGGCAGCTTCCAGGTTGATGCTATACTGACAAGCAGTGAGATGCCGTTCATCTACATGATTGGTATATTCATTGGATTCCTGTTCATACTGACCATCAAGTTCAGGAAATCTCCGTTTGATCTCAGCATGTCTCATCATGCCCATCAGGATCTGGTAAGGGGATTAACAACAGAGTTCTCAGGACGGTCTTTAGCCGCTGTAGAAGTATCTCATTGGTATGAAAACATCATGCTGTTGGGATTCGTATTCTTATTCTTCTGCAATGGAACAATCGCAGGTTACATCGCCGGAATAATCGTATGTATCTTAGCTTACTTCTTAGAGATCGTCATAGACAATTGCTTTGCAAGAATGAAATGGCAGGTCGCACTGAAAAGCTCGTGGGTAGTGGCTGTTGTATTAGGTGTGATCAATGTCGGTGCGCTAATGGTACTGCTGTGAGGGAGTTAAATGACATATTTATCAAAATCACCATGGGTAATACACTACGATGGGTCTAGCTGTAACGGATGCGATATAGAGGTATTAGCCTGCTTAACTCCGGTATACGATGTAGAAAGATTTGGGATAATCAATACGGGTGATCCCAAACAAGCAGATGTGTTTCTCATAACTGGATCTGTAAACGAACAGAACAAAGCCGTCATAAAACAAATATATGAACAGATGCCAGATCCAAAAGTCGTAATTGCCATAGGCATATGTGCAAACTCCGGCGGGATCTTCAGAGACTGCTACAACGTTATGGGTGGAGTAGACACTGTGATACCCGTGGATGTTTACGTGCCTGGATGTGCAGCAAGACCCGAAGCTATTATTGACGGCGTGGTAAAGGGATTGGGCATCTTGGAAGAAAAGAGAAAATCGTCAGAAGCTGCAAAGGAGGCCTCAGCATGAAAGATGCCATGTATACAATTCAAAATTTCACTCAGATAAATATTTCAGACCTGCTTGAGAAAGTACAGGAGCTCAAATCTGAAGGATACAGGCTGGGACAGATCTGCGGAACTCCCAAAGGAAACGAAATGGAGCTGCTGTATTCACTGGACAAAGATCTGTCTCTTCTGAATCTGAGATTAACAGTTTCATACGATGCCAGCATACCAAGCATAACTGAGATTTACTGGCCAGCTTTCATCTATGAAAATGAAATTCATGATTTATTCGGAATAAACTTCACCGACAGCAAACTGGACTACTGCGGCAACTTTTTCAAACTGTCCAAACCGACGCCGTGGAAACAACAGGCAGAATCAGAAAAGGAAGGTGCATAAGATGGGAAAGAGCACAATTATTCCTTTTGGACCGCAGCATCCAGTACTTCCTGAACCGGTGCATCTTGATCTTGAAATAATGGATGAAAAGGTTGTCAGAGCTATCCCTTCAATCGGGTATGTTCACAGGGGCTTAGAGAAGCTGACAGAGACGAAGGACTACAATGAGATGTTCTACGTGATTGAGAGAATCTGCGGAATATGCAGCTTCGGCCACGGCTGGGGATATACACTGGCTGTCGAAGGTCTGATGGATGTTGACATACCAGACCGCGCTGATTATCTGAGAACTGCATTTCATGAGCTTTCCAGGATTCACAGCCATCTCTTATGGTTAGGCCTGCTGGCTGACGGACTGGGATTTGAAAGTTTGTTTATGCACTGCTGGAGGCTCCGCGAAAAAGTTCTTGATCTGTTTGAAAAGACTACCGGGGGCAGAGTGATCTTTTCCATATGCAAAGTCGGCGGATTAAGAAAAGACATAACTCCTGAGATGCAGAATGAGATCCTGAAAACCATAAAAGATCTGAGAAATGAGGTCAAGTCGCTGACTAAAGTTTTCCTGGATGACACCTCTGTAAAAAACAGGCTGTGCGGCGTAGGGAAGCTTTCAAAAACCGAAGCTGTTGACTTATGCGCTGTAGGTCCTGTAGCACGCGGTTCGGGAGTAAACAACGATATCAGGCTGACCGGTATTGGAAAATATTTAGATATCGGGTTCAAGCCCATTCTTGAGGAAGAGGGAGACTGCTATGCTCGGTGTAAAGTGAGAGTTCTTGAACTGTATCAGTCTTTTGATCTCATTGAAAAAATAATGCTTGAACTTCCGCAAGGTCCTGTTGATGTGCCTGTCAAAGGAATGCCTCCTTCAAATGATTTCATCGCTAGAATGGAACAGCCCAGGGGAGAAGCCTTTTACTATGTGCAGGGGAACGGAACAAAATATCTTCAGAGGATGCGTGTAAGAACTCCGACCAATGCAAATATTCCTGCAATGGTGAAGACACTTCAGGGATGCGATCTCACAGACGTTTCCATGCTGATCCTGACGATTGATCCCTGCATAAGCTGTACGGAGAGGTGATTTGAGTGGCATCTTTTAAAATGGCTAAAACTGTGCTTAAAAGCCTTTTCAAAAAACCCGCGACAGCAATGTATCCGGCAGTACCACGCGAATGGACTGAGCGTACAAGGGGGCATGTTGGTATCATCGAAGAGAATTGCATATTGTGCGGTATCTGTGCCCGTAAATGTCCGACCAGTGCAATCAGCGTGGACCGCAAAGGCAAAACATGGACAATCAACAGGATGTCATGTATTCAATGTGAATCCTGCGTCGAAGCATGTCCCAAAAAATGTCTGGCAATGGCACCGTCATACACTCCCCCGAGTGTTGAAAAAATTACAGACGTGTTTAACATCCCACTGCCTGATAAAGAAAAAACAGAAGCATAATAACTTATTTTTATGATCTGGATCTGACTCCAGATCAATCTTTTATATGCTCCAATGGCCTACAATTAATGACGTATTAAATTGCATTATGTAGAATAATGGTGGGTCCGTCCGAATTTGAATCGGAGTCACCAGCACCCCAAGCTGGAAGGATACCAAGCTACCCCACGGACCCGTATAATATAAAAGGGGAAAGGGAAAGAGGTTTATAAGCTTAGCCCAGAGGTATAACTTCGTCGACTAAATCTGCGTGAGCGACGATCATCCTGCGGCAGCAGTAGCGGGTCAGGCCCAAATCGTCTAAGACGTCTTTGGGGTTCTCACCCATCTGTACTCTTTTAATATATGTTTCGTATAGGCCACCGACGACCTTGCCGCATGTAAAGCACCTTACTGGGATCATCATGTTGCATCACCTGTATGACTTCTGTCTCTTCTTTCTAGCACCGCGTCCCTGTGGCTTCTTTGGAAGTTTTCTACGCGGGTCGCTGATAAGCAAAGAGCGGTCATATTGCTTGAAACTTGCCTCTAGTTCCGAGTCCTGCAGGAATTCAACAAGTCCTTTTGCGATGGATGTACGGACTGCTTCTGCCTGTCCCATAAATCCTCCACCCTGGACGTTTACGTTGATATCTACAGCTGAAACTTTGTCCCCTGCAAGAAGGAGGGGTTCCATCATTTTGAAACGGGCAAGTTCAGGTGTATAAATCTCAATTGGTACATTGTTAATCCTGACTTTTCCGCTTCCACTCTTTACGGAAGCACGGGCGACAGCTTCTTTTCTCTTACCGCTGGTATTTACTGCGTCTGCCATACAATCACCTCACTCTAGATCCGAGACGTTCTGCAACTTCACCAAGGGTTACATATTTGTCAGTCCAAAGTGTCATCGCGCTTTCAATCTTTTCAAGTTTAGCGGACTCCAGCTCTTTAGGAATTCCAACATATACCCTTACTCTGCGGTATGCTTCTCTTCCTCTTGGGTGCATAAAGGGAATCATTCCCCTTACTGTCTTTTTGAGAATGAGATCGGCTCTCTTTGGGAAGAACGGACCGCTTGTCTGTTTTCCACGGTGATATTTGTCAAGGTATTTGTTGAAGATTACTTGCCTGTCGCCTGTAATGATCGCTTTCTCGGCATTTACTACAATTACCTCTTCACCGTTAAGGATACGCTTTGCGATGTTTGTGCTCAGACGTCCTAAAATGTGTTTGTCTGCATCAATAACAATTGCCATATGATCACCCCATAATCCTTACGCCTTTTCCACTGGGGTTTTCCTTCACCAGCTCAGCTATTGTAAGCTTCTTTCCACCAGCGTCTTCTATGGCTTTTGCGGCTGCGGCAGAGAAACGATAGGCTGCGATAGTAATATTCTTACTGATCTTTCCAGCACCTAGTACTTTTCCGGGTACTAAAATAATATCTCCATCGTTTGCGTTCCTTTCCAGCTTGCTCAAGTTAACTTCGGCCCAGTTGCGGCTGGGTTTCTCTAGTCTTTGAGCAATGTCTCGCCAGATGGCCGCATCCCCTTCACGTGTCTCCCTCTTCAATTCTGCGATGAGGGCTACTAAATTGGGATCTGTCTTCTGTGTCTGTTTCATTCTGACTCCCTCGACATTGAGTGGGAGCTCTAAACAGGATGCAATAGATAAAGCTTTCCAATGATCTTTTTTTGATATTCGTATATATCCTAGAAGAAGAGAGACTTTAATATCTCTATATAAACCATTGATAGAAGAAGATTTATAAATCATCCATCTTCTTCATTACTTATAAATATAATCAGATATAACCTCCACTCTGGAAGTGTTGGAGTTATTGTGATGGTGATTTGTCCATGATACGATTTGGTCCCGCTGGCATCCCGCTCTCGTGTAAAGGAAGAACACTCAGGGATGGAATTGAAGATGTCCACAGCCTGGGCTTAACAGCCATGGAAGTTCAAATGTTGCGCATAAACGCAATGGAAAGATTTCCGGATGATGAAGAAGTCGGTCTTTCTCCTTTAGAAATCGAGACAGATTTAATCGTTGAAATTATCAGAACTAAAGGAAAGAAAGAGATAAGCATAACAGATCCTTCCGAACCGATAAAAGACACAGATCTTTTGATTTCTCTTGCTTCAGGTCTTGCTCAGACTTATTCTGAATTTAATGAGATTGGAGAAATGGGCAGGGAAATGGATGTCCAGCTCTCAATGCATACTCCGTACTACATGGATCTGGGAAGCAACGATGAACTGACTGCTAAATGCCTCAACGCTTTAAAATGGGCAGGCATGATGACCGACCAGATGAACGGTAAAATCGTCGTTACCCATATGGGACTTTACGATGACAGCCCTAAGAAGCAGACCAAGAAAAATATCATCGACAACCTGACTGACATCATGGCTTGGTGGGAAGACAACGGCATCAGGCCGAAACTCGGCTTAGAGATGAGTGGCCGCCAGGAAGTATTTGGTTCCACATCTGAAGTCTTTGAAGTCTGCGACAATGTTCCCGGAACAATACCTGTAATTAATTTTGCTCATGTACATGCCCGCAACCCGGTGCTGCATGAACCTGAGGACTTCGGTGCCATCATAGACGAAGTCAGACCATATACTGGCAATGACATATATGCTCACTTTGCAGGGGTAGAACACGAAGGCGGAAATGAAAAAAGAATCACGCCCATCAAACGCGGAGATCTTAAGTTTGAACCTCTGGCCGAATACCTGGCAGACGAAACTGCCAATGTGACAATTATCTCTTCATCGCCGCTGCTGGAACATGACGCGATGTATATGAAATTAATATACGAACGTATGCTCACCAGAAAAGTATCCAAAGAATTAAGGATTAAGAAAGGTGGAAAAGAACAGTCTGATGATGACGAAGGATATGACATTCAGATTGAAGGAGCAGCCTTCGGCGAATCACCGCTCTCTGACGATTCAATCGATGATCTTGATGCTGAATCTGAAAATTTCGATGAAGTAGAGATAAAGAAGAAACCCTCGCCTAAAAAGAAGAAATAAGTGAGCTCATGAAAGAGACGCTAAACTACTTTCTCGGTGCAATCGATAAAGCACTCTCTACTGTAAATCAGGCATCATTAGACTTGATGATTGAGTCTTTGATTGCACCTAGGAAGATCTTTATTTACGGCGTAGGCAGATCCGGTCTCATCGCCCAGGCATTTGCCGTCCGTCTGGTGCAGTTAGGCTTTGATGTTCATTTTGTCGGTGAAATGACAACGCCGATTGTCGATTCCGGCGATCTGGTGATAATCGTCTCCAACACTGGAGAAACGATGTCTGCTGTGCAGACAGCCAACATCGTAAGAAGAGTGGGAGCAGAAGTCATTTCAATCACTTCCCATCCCAATTCAAAGCTGGGGCACGCTTCCAATCTGATCATTCAGATTTCTTCACCTGATGACAAGGAGAAAAGGCGCAATGCTCCCTTGGGAACTATTTTCGAAGATGCTTCATTACTGTTCTTTGATATGCTGGTTCCTAAAATAATGGAGAAAACAGGACAGAACGAACTGTCTCTGGAGAGACGCCATGCCATCTGGGTGTAATCCTTATCGCATGATGTCCTGTATTCTATATGGAATAACTGTCCAAGGTAAAATTTAAACACTACCAGCGCTCTCTTCGCTTTTGGTAAGATGGCTGAGGATTTTAAAGTCACTCCCTGGGAAGTCAGCGGTGAAGTAGATTACGACATGCTGATCGAAAGATTTGGAACAAAACATGTTGACAATGCACTTCTGGATCGTATGTCTAAATATGGCGAGCTCCATCCTTTGCTGAAGCGGGGAATAGTCTACTCCCACAGAGACATGGACTGGATTCTCGACCGTTACGAAGCCGGTGAAAAGTTCTACCTATATACCGGGAGGGGACCTTCAGGCCACACACACATGGGACATCTGATGCCCTGGATATTTACCAAATATCTTCAAGACACATTCAAAGTACCGCTTTATTTTCAGCTTACTGATGATGAGAAATTTCTTTTTAATGAAAAATTAACGCTGGATGATACAAAAAGCATGGCGTATGAAAACATGCTTGATGTAATTGCATTAGGCTTTGATCCAGCGATGACTAAAATAATCATTGATACAAACTGCATTAAAACTCTTTATCCGATTGCTCTGAAAACTGCTAAGAAGATTACATTCTCCACAGCCCGCGCAGTCTTTGGCTTTGAGAATTCCACCAACATCGGAAGCATATTTTATACAAGTATTCAGGCGGCTCCAGCATTCATGGTTTCTGAGATTGAAGGAAAAAATGTTCCTTGTTTAATCCCCTGCGGGATTGACCAGGACCCTCATTTCAGAGTAGCTAGAGACATTGCGCCTTTACTGGGATATTACAAACCGGCTCTTCTGCACAATAAGATGTTTCCAGGTCTTCAGGGAACTGATAAAATGTCTTCTTCGCAGCCTAACAGTACTATCTATACTACAGACACACCCAAGCAGGTCCGTAAAAAGGTAATGTCTGCTTTTACTGGAGGTGCGGTGACAGTTGAAGAGCAGAGGAAGAACGGCGGCAAGCCCGAAATCTGTTCCGTCTTCAAGTATCTGCATTTCCTCTTTGAAAAAGATGACAAGAAGCTTGAGGAGCTGATGGTAAAATGCCGCAATGGAGAGATTCTCTGCGGTGAGTGTAAGAAAGCGTTAGCTGATTCCATGGTCAATTTCATCGAGATACATCAGGAGAAAAGAGAAAAAGCGAAAGACAAGGTGCAGGATTATCTTTTCTGCGAGGACTAGTCTTAATTACTAATGCGTTTTTCCTCCCTTCATGAATGTCTCAGAAATTCTAGAAGGCCTGAATGCCAACGAGTCAAGGCTACTTCTAGCGCTGGCATCGAAAGGAAGACCGACTTCTCCTGAAGAAATATTCTCTGCGGGCGCTTTTGACCAGCTAGTTGAAGTCATGAATGCAGCTTCCTGGCTGAATGCTAAAGGTCTGGTCGCTCTTTCTGAGACATCTTATAAATGTTATTCTCTCAAGAAGCCGCTGGATGCGCCTCTTCCTGAAAGAAGGGCATTGGATTACATTTTAAACAACGGTGGCCAGATTGAGATGTCTGACCTGTCAAAAGCAGTTGATGCTTCTGAGGTCTCCATTGCTCTCGGCTGGCTGAGAAAGAAGAATCTGGCCTCAGTCGACAAGTCTTCCGGTAAAACGATGATCGTTGTTACTGAAGAAGGAAAAGCTCATAGTGAGACAGCTGATGAAAAAGTTCTGAGAATTCTTTCAAACGGTGAGGCACACGATTCAGACCTTGACTCTAAAGCTGTGGCGCAGCTGAAATCCAGACAGGATCTAATTACTGAACGTATTGTTACCGACAGAATTCTTACACTGACTGATCTGGGAAAGGAGGTCGTAGACAGCGGTTTGGAAGTCAAAGAGGAAGTAGCCCAGCTGACTCCTGAATTGATTCAGAGCGGAAAGTGGAAGGATGTTGCTATTAGAAAGTATGACGTCAGAACATTCGCGTCTGCAATCTATCCTGGTAAAAAACATCCTCTGAGTATCATCGCCGATGAGATCAGAATGATCTTCACCAGCATGGGATTCAAAGAAATCGATGAGCAGTATGTGCAGCCTGCATTCTGGAATATGGATGCGCTATTCACACCGCAGGATCACCCAGCTAGGGAGCTGCAGGACACATTCTATTTGGCACATCCGCGGCGTGCTGATTTAGACGATCCGGTAGTTGAAAAAGTAGCAGCAATTCATGAGAACGGCGGCAATACTGGATCTACAGGGTGGGGTACAAAATGGTCGAAAGAGGAAGCAGAAAGGCTGCTTTTGAGAACTCACACCACTGTAAACAGCATAAAATATCTCAGCAAGCACACGGAGCCTCCGGTAAAAGTTTTCTCACTGAGTAAAGTTTTCAGAAAAGAAGCCATTGATGCCACGCACCTTCCGGAATTCACACAGATTGAAGGGATCATCATGGACAAAGATGCAAACTTCGATATGCTGTGCGGAATCATCAAGGAATTCTACCGCCGCATGGGCTTCAAAGACATAAGATTCCGTCCCGGTTATTTCCCGTACGTGGAACCCTCTTTAGAAGTGGAAGTCAAATTCAGAGGAAAATGGATGGAACTCGGCGGAGCCGGTGTCTTCCGTCCAGAAGTTACTGAGCCTTTTGGAATAAAACATCCTGTTTTAGCATGGGGCATGGGATTTGAAAGACTTGCCATGTTAAGATGGAACCTAAAAGATCTGAGGGACCTTTACATCAGCGACATTGAGATGCTGAGAGAAAACCCTCTCATCTGATCTTTTATTTCCTGCCTTTCGAAGGTTCTACAGCCGGCAGATTCAGCATGCATTCGTCTGCCATCAATGCATACTCTATTGATTTGCTTCTCATGCCGACAGCAGAATTTTCGCTTGCCAATGTAGTTAGAATTTCAGCCTGACGTTTTATCATCGCCCTTCTGGAAATGGTAAACATTCTCAGGGCTTCGTCATCGTCCCCTGTCTTGATCGCTATCGTACCCAACAGGTAGTAAGCTCTCGCTTCGTCATCATAATCTTTGAATCCCTGCGACACCAGCCTCATTAAAATTTCCTGAGCCTCGTGAATATCTTCATTCTTCAGGAGGGACTCGGCAACGCAGCACTCGATGTTTGTATCCATGTGGTCGTCAAACACTCCGCGGGCTCTGATGAATGATCTGTATGCTAAGTGGTACTCTTCGTGATCCATATGGAGCTTTCCTTCGATCAGGTAGCCTTTGAATCTTTCAGAAGGTATGCTGGAAGCTTCCATCATTTTAGTCAGAATCAGACAGTACTCAGCACGGCCGATTCTTCTTGCCATTTCCGCCTGTACATAATGGACGACGTCGCTGTATCCCGGTGTCATGTCTCTGATGTTAGAAACTGTCTCAAACAGCTCATCGTCAGGAGAGAGCATCAATTCGGCGGCGTGGTTGTACAGCAGAATCTCGGCATCATTGTATCTTTTGGCCATGACAAGGTGGTACAGAACTTCTTTAATGTCATCGCAGTGAAGCCAGTAGTCTGCAGCAAAGTTGTGGTAGTCTTCAATTCTGTTAGTGTCTGTTACAGAAATCACATATTCTTTGATTTCCTGCGGCAGATCAACCATTCCTTTTTCGTCAACAGGAAGAAGAGATACACTGATGTCTGGGAGAACATCCCTGCTGAACGGTTTTCTGAATACCGAGGCCATGGCGATAATCGGTTTGAATTTTTCATCTAAAGTATCCCACAGATCCGGACCTTTACATTTTCTGATATCCTGATATCTGCTGAGATCAATATCATTCTCTTCTACATACTTAAGAATCTCAGCAACCCGTTCTTCACCTTTCGGTGATAAAAAATACACTTTTCTCCGTGTCTTCCCTTTCTTGATATGCGACTGCTTTTCCGTCACATACTCGTTTTCTTTCAGCTTCTTCAGTTCAATTGTGGCATGAGCTCTGGAAATCCTCAGACCTGCAGCTATGCCGTCTTGGCTGATGTCTATCGGAACATCATAGGATTCAAGGTATTTTGTGTAGTTGGACAGATGAATCATTATTCTATCTGCAACCGTTAGACTATTCGACAAGTATCTCTCCGCTTCCTTATCGCAGTCTTCATTAAAAAACGGTTCGTTAACACCGATTATGAAAAATACTATCTTGTAAATCTCTGCTGCATGAATGTATTAGTCTGCAGCACTCCAGATTCTGCAAGCGTCAATCTCAAAAACGCAGTCCTTTCAGATGACTGGATGGATTACGCAGACTTCCACGGCACTCCGGCATATCTCAAAGACAACATGCTTCTGATAACAATTCAGGAGCATCACGTTTATTACGACGATCTCGACAAGGAGATTGTTAAAGAGCTTGGGGTCATCGCTGATAATATAATATTCTTATCTAAACATAAATCCGCATCGGAGAAGAAGGCGCTCACAATACATCCAATCGGCAATTGGTCCGAGGCCAAACTGGGCGGTAAAGACAATGAGTTAACTCCTGCTTCTCCGCATCTCATGAGCGCCCTTCTGCGGTCCATTAAGAAGTCAGCCGAGTATCTTCCTGATTATGATGTTGTTTTCGAAGTTACTCATCACGGCCCCCTGCTTGAAACTCCTACTCTGTTTATGGAGATAGGAAGTACTGAGGCGGAGTGGACAAATACCGATGCCTCGGCAGCTATGGCTTCCGCTTTGTCATCTTTTTCTGAAAACAAATCCTATCCGATCGCTGTCGGCGTCGGCGGAGGCCATTACGCTCCCAGATTTACAGAGACTGCACTTTCTAAAAAACTAGATTTCGGGCATATGATACCCAACTATGCCATAGACTTCAACGATGCAGAAAAGCTTTCGTCAATGATCAGCAGAGCAATGGAAAACAGCAATACTGATCTTGTCTTCGTGCATAGAAAATCAATGAAAAAAGAACAGGCAGATGTTGTGAAGAAAGCGATAGATGATGCCGGAGCTACACTCATCGACTCATCATCGCTTGAGTTGATTGACTAATCTGAAATTATTGTTCCTTTGATGTCCGCACTTCCAGAGATGGCTTTTTTCATCTCTTCAAGATCCCTTCCAGCTACTATCATTAATGGCAGTCGGTTGCACATGACAATCTCTGCGCCCATGGCGTCAAAGACTCCCGATTTGCCGGCATCATGCCCTTCCTTCAGCATTTCATTGAGCTCTGCGAAACTCATCTTGGAAATCTTCTTTGCATTCGGATCTTTTTTAGGGTCTGCCGTGTAGACGCTGTCTACTGAAGTGGCATTTATGATTCTTACTGCTCCCACAGCCTCTGCCAGAGAAGCACTGACACCGTCAGTAGTATGTCCCGGCACTGTACCGCCCATGATCACGATCTTTCCTGCAGATCCTAACCTTGAAGCTTCTTCCACTGTTTCAGGAATTTCATTGTTTGAAACATCCTTCAATGCCAGCTGCAGCATTTTAGCATTGATTCTGGTAGTCATTATCCCTAACGTATCCAAGTCGTACTCGGTAGCGCCCATATCCCTAGCGGTATTGATATAATATCTTGCGACCTTTCCTCCGCCGCAGACAACATACAGTTGATATGATTTTGACATTTCTTTAAGAAGCGCTGCAATGTCAGAAAGGAATTTCCCATCATTTTCCCCCGGGATTAAAATGGATCCCCCTAGCGATATGACAACTTTATCCAATGAAATCACCAAAGTTTTATACCGCATCACTTCTTGCATTAAAAAAAGAGTGGTATCAGATGGCTGCTGACGAGGGCGATTACGAAAGACAGATGGAAAAGCGCAGGTATGATTTTAAGCGCGCGTTAGAAGAGATCAGGGATATCCATGGTCGCGGAACCGAACTCGTCTCTGTTTATGTGCCTCCTGACAAACAGATATCAGATGTGGCGAACTATCTCCGAGGAGAATTGTCACAGTCACAGAATATTAAGAGCAAGCGAACTCAGAAAGCTGTGTCAGGCGCCATAGAGTCCATATTAGCTAGATTAAAATACTTCAAAACCCCGCCGCCAAACGGAGTTATATTTTTCATAGGAGAAGCTCCGACAGCCGGAGACCAGACGAAACAGGTACAGTTCGTGCTGGAACCCCCGGAGCCGATCACCTCATTTATGTACCGATGCGATTCAGAGTTCTATACTGAAAAACTCTGGGGCATGCTTGACGATAAAGAGACCTTTGGTCTCTTAGTCATAGACCGATCAGAAGCCACCGTCGGTCTTCTGAAAGGTACCAGCATCATCGTTTTGAAGAACATTCAGTCCTTTGTACCGTCCAAACACGGCCGCGGAGGTCAGTCAGCACTTCGTTTTGAACGTTTGATTGAAATCGCAGCCCATGAGTTCTTCAAGAAGGTTGCAGAGATTGCCGACGATGCTTTCCTTAATCAGGATTCTCTGCTCGGCGTCCTCATCGGCGGTCCCGGAGATACTAAAAAATTCTTCATTACTGAGGAGTATCTCAACCATGAGCTGAGAAAGAAAGTTCTTGATCCCGTTGATACCAGCTACACCGACGAATACGGTCTGAAGGAGCTTGTAGAGAACGCCAAGACCATCTTGACTGATCTGAGCCTCAACCGTGAAAAAGAACTGATGCAGCGCTTCTTCAAAGAACTGAGAAAGCCCGACGGCGGTTTATCCTGCTATGGAGAAGACGAAATCCGTCATGCAATGGATTTAGGTGCTGTCGACACGTTGCTGGTTTCTGAAGGCATCAGACTGAAGCGTATAAAGATAAACTGCCCCAACTGCGGTGAAATGGAGATAACTGCTCCTGATGAAGATCACGTAAAGTGTCCACAGTGCAATTCTCCCACAGCCCCTGAGATTTTAGAATCAAAGGACTTCATCGATGCATTCTATGATGAAGCTGACCAGGTAGGAACTAAGGTAGAGCTTCTGACAGTTGATTCTGAAGAGGGGGACATTCTTCTGAGGGCCTTCGGTGGCCTTGCCGCTATTCTGCGTTATAACATAGGGGGAATGTAATCTTGGATCCTTTGCAGATCTACCGTGATGAGGTGAAAAATCTCTCATCCAAAGCTTTGTCTGAGATAGGGGTTTCAGAACCCTCATTTGATGTTGAAGTTCCTTCCACTGAAATAGCTGATTTTGCAGTTCCCTGCTTTCCATTTGCTAAAGCTCTTAAAAAATCTCCGATAATCATCGCATCCGAAGCTGCCGAGAAGATCTCTGCTTCTGAGCTGATCTCAAAGGTATGGGCTGAAAACGGATACCTTAATTTTCAGATTAATTCTGGAAAGCTGGCTGAAGCCACGCTGCGGGAGATATTCTCTGCCGGCAGCGACTACGGGAAAGGGGAAAAGAAAGCAGGCAGACTGTTGCTTGAACACACCTCTGTAAATCCGACCGGGCCGATCCACATCGGCAGGGCGAGAAACCCGATCATCGGCGACACTCTGGCCAGATGCCTGAGGGCATGCGGATATGATGTGCTTACTGAATACTATGTCAACGATGTCGGCAAGCAGGTGATCATTCTTACCTGGGGCTTAGAACATCTGGATAAGAATCCTGAAGATGATGCTGTTGGTAAAGTGGACCACCGTCTTGTTGGATACTACCGCAGAGCCAACAAGATGATGGAAGAGAACCCTGAGGTTGCTGCAGAGATCGGACGCATGCTCCGTAAATTCGAAGACGGAGACAAGGAGACAATTGAAAAAGTCCGCAAGACTGCTAAGATGATGCTAGACGGAATCTTGGAAAGTTTGGCTCTCATTAACGTATCTCTTGACAGCTTCATGTGGGAATCCACATTCATCGAGAACGGCGCTGCCGCCGAAGTCGTGAATAAGCTGAAAGCTTCTGAATACTGCAAAGAGGAGGACGGTGCTTCCTACCTTGAACTGGAATCCTTCGGCATCCACGGCAGAGAAACAAGGTTCTTCTTCACGCGCGGTGACGGCACTACTCTGTATACAACAAGGGATGTCACTTATCATCTCAATAAATTCTCCAGGGCCGACAGGGTCGTTAACATCTTAGGAGAAGATCAGAAACTCGGGCAGGCTCAGCTTGCCATTGCTCTCCACCTTTTAGGTGTGGAAAGAAGTCCCGAATGCGTCTTCTACTCTTTCGTCTCGCTTCCTGAAGGCAAGATGTCCACCCGTAGAGGGCAGGTTGTCAATCTCGACGATCTCATCGAAGAGGCTGAATCCAGAGCTCTCGAGGAAGTGAAGAAGCGCAGATCAGATCTTTCTGAAGACAGGATGAATGAAATTGCAAAAGCCATCGGCCGGGGTGCAGTAAGATACAACATGCTCCGCGTCCAGCCTGAAAAACCTCTGGTTTTCCGCTGGGAAGATGCACTTAACTTTGAAGGAAACAGCGCTCCTTTTGTTCAGTATGCTCATGCTAGAGCTTGCAGCATTCTCAAGAAGGCCGGTGGCTTTGATAAGAATATAGACTTTTCAGAGCTCAGCGATGCCTACGAGACCAAATTGATCAAGACGCTTGCCAAGTTCCCGTCTGTCATTAAAGAAGCCGGCGAAAAGTCCAGAATCCATTTGATTCCGTTGTATGCACACGAGCTTGCTGCATCTTTCAATTTATTCTACACGTACGTTCCGGTTTTAAAGGGAGACAACAAAGATGCGCGTCTTGCGCTTGTTGACTGTACCCGCACAGTCCTGTCAAATGCCCTTTATCTTATGGGATTGAATGCACCCGAGGAGATGTGAATGCAGATAGTTCCTTTAAGCGACGACGACCGTGTTTCTGTCAGAATGCTCGAGTTAGCATGCATCCGCGAGTATGCAGAAGTGACTTTGGAATTAGACTGGAACACAGACATTCCTAAAGAAACAAGAGACACCATCGGCGCCTCAGCTCCAAAATCTTTTGGATATTACAGAGACACCGGTCTGTGTTTTGTTGCTAAAGAAAAGGATCAGGTTGTAGGCGTTATTTTCAGTCAGATGTTGCATTGGATCGACAGTGTTGAGCAGGTAGCATGGATCGAAAACATCTGTGTTGACGAAGAGTTCCGCCGAATGGGCATAGGCTATCTGCTTATGCGCAGACTCGCTCAGGAAGCTAAGAAACAAGGTGCACAGATTATTCAATCTTCAATCGGTTTGAAAAACCTCCCGTCTCTGCTGTTGCACAGAAAGTTAAACTTCCTTGGGGAAGACAGAAAGATCGCAACTCTGGATTTATCCACCTTTAAGTAAAATCTTGGAGTGTCTGCGAACTTTCTTATTTAACCATTTTAAGATTCTGTATTCGTTCTTCAAATCTCAGCATCATTTGATTGCTGCTGTAGCAGTCGTTATCTGACAATCATCGCTTCAACGTATTTGATCAATGAAGGAACTGCAGGTGATTAAAGTTCATAGTTGTTTATGACATCAAATTGACATCATTAAAATCGTTTTTTGTTTTTTTCTATATTTTGTTAAATTGTAAAAATCGTTTAATCAATTTGATCTGGCAATTCTATGCATGCAAGCTAAAATTTCATCGACACTTAACGGCATTTTCCCGTCAAACGCGCACTTCTAAGCCCTTATTGATCTCTGACATACGCACGATTTCTCATTCTCTGAACAGCTAGTTTCAATCATTTCTGCATACGCATCATAAAGTGACTGATTAACTGAAAACATTTCGTTTTTAACATTAATTAAAATCACTGCCATCATGGCAGTGATAAACTCTAAAAAGGGATATTTTGCAGCAGTTGTCTCTTTTAAAAGTTCGTTCAAGTAATCATTTTTGGTTAACATTTTCATTTTTTGGTTTACTCCTTTTTTGTTCTTAATCGCCATATCGATTAAGAATATTTAACCACTTTTTTCGAATCACTCAATATAAAAATCTGGCTTTTCGATAGTTTTAAAAGGGGAAAAAATAAAAGAAACTTAAATTTCAAGAAAAATGACAAAAATCACTCGTTTTTTACTGATTTTCAATCAGTTTTAAATAGAGCCGGAAGAAGAAAACAATCAACACGTGTCTCCGTTTTCTCAAAATTTACACACATCACCCGCCGGTATGCAATTGCTTGCTCATTTCTGCAATCGTATCAAATAAACCGCATATCTGGCTTCTGCATATTATGAGCTGAATCATAATCAATCAAAGCCCAAAAAACGGCTGTTTTTGTTTGGTCTGATTCATTGACTCAGACATTTTCAACTGCATCGCAAAGCATTTCTGAAAAACATCGCTGGCATTTCTGCGTTTGATTTGATTGATAGTCTGAAAATAATCATCTAGCATAGCAATCGAATCAGTTAATTTAGCTGCTGTACGCTTCGTTTCTTAAATTCAGACGATGAAGCCTGCAGAAGTTAACCGCACAAGCCAATTTTATCAATTTTCATTCTGGATCGATCGTTTTTACTGTTTTTCTGCTTGATTCTGCTGTTTTTTAAGCTAACGTATATGCATGAAAACCGCGGTCCATATTAGTCCCCATCTTTATGGGCTTAGAAAATCAGGATGTAAGCGGAATTTTAGATGAAATTTTTGAGAAAAGCTAGTAAAAATCTGTGCAAAAATGTCGAAATTTTTGCAATCTATTTTTTGAGAAAAGACGGTGCACTTGGAAAAAAATCGCGGGGCGGGGGCAACTGCGCGCGCAGGCATATGTGCGAGTATAACGACCGCTTATCAGATGAGAAGTTGTCTAAGAATTTAATATTTAAAAGACGCACCCGTTTTGATATTTAAATTTAATTGTAATTTTACCATATATTATTGATTTTATTGTATTCTTTGGTTGTGATTATAATCTTATATTAACGATGATTAAGATTGAATTGTTTTACGATGAGAGTATGCTATGTTTGATCGAAATTCCGAGCGAGATGGAACGTTTCCCCTCATCGAATCAATTACATGATTTCTGCAATCAGTATCTTGTTTCCTCTTGTGATATAGTCTCATTTAATCCTGATTGAGTCTTTTAACATCAGAATTAAATCTCGATGAAATGCTGTTCAAAACAGAAAGAAATGCTTTATTGGCTGCCATTTTTTGAGTACCTATGTGCACGGTTACAATTCAACCACGTGCTCGTTTAAGTCAAGAAACAGCTGCAGAATGCAAAGCAGAAAATCAAAAGAGAAGGTGAATGCTGTTGCAAGTTTTCAAAGAGCTTCTTCTGTGTTGATTGCAGCATAAGAAGCAGCATTTCGAACCGCTAACCTGCGCATCTTGCAGTCTGCAAAGAACCTTGTTTTAGCAGATCGGCGAAGTGTTAGCGATCTTAGTTCTAATCGTTTTTTCTGTTTTATTTGTTCATTTTCTTTGCTTTGACGGCTTAAGTGCGCGATAAAAATTGAGGGGCATATTAGCCTTGGTTTTTTGAAGTTTAAAAACGCAGACTTACGCAGATTT